>JAEEGK010020070.1_pt1 | contig 14249 bp, 8 predicted proteins | sample 8958771 | NCBI WGS metagenome assembly JAEEGK01 (sample SAMN16246547, study PRJNA631951) | gut metagenome | biome: gut microbiome; feature: rumen; material: SC-attached | host: Bos | place: Iran: Karaj | collected 2018-10
TTTTTGGGGTTTTTTTGTTTTTATGAAAATTTAATTTTTAATTTATTTTTTTTTTAAGAATTTTAAACTTTTTTTTTTTTTTTTTTTTTTTTTTTTTATTTTTTTTTTTCAGTTTTTGGTTTTTTTTTTTTGTTGTCATATTTTAATTTTTATATTTTGGGTTATGAAGATTGAAATTAATATAAAATGCAAAATAAATTTTATTTAATAATTAATTTTTTATGAATTAAGTCAAATATATAATAATTATTTATTTTTTCTTATATTATTTTTATTATTAACTTTATTTGTTTACATTAGTATTCATAACATTATTAAATTTTGTTATAAATTTATCAATAATTTTACTTTGATTAACTAAAGTCTCACTTATATTATATTTTTTCACATCTTTTTCATTTTGATTTTGAATATGAAAATCAAAAAAATGTTTTATAACTAAATTTTCAGGTTTTTTAAAAATAGATTCATTTTTATTTAATTCAATATCATATGCCATAAAATTATTTTTAATATTAATAATATCTTCTTCATTTTTAGGATATTTATTTAATAACATATCATAAAATTTTTTATTAGTTCTTAATAAATCAATATTAGGATGATTTAAATTATTATGAATTACATTTTCTCTTATTTTAAAATTAACATTTAAAACTGCTCCTTTATTTTGATTTTTAAAATTATTTTTTGTTGTGTTTGTATTTGAAATAACTTTTTGTTCTTTTTTTTTATTAAATTGAGAAAAAGGATTAAAAATAGGTTGTGTATAAGCCATACTTTTTCTTTTCCTTTCAATTGAATGAGATGGAATTGATAATAAATTTTGAGATTTTAAAGATAAATCAGAAGAAAAATGAATAATTGGATTATGATTTATTTTATAAATTGTACCTATATTTGGTTTTGAATTATTTCTTTCATTCTTTTTTGATTCATTATCAGAAAAATTTTTAAAAGAATTAATGAAACTTGGAATAAAATCATCTTTTTCTTTTACATGATATTTTAAATCATTTATCATTTCTATCAAAGGTCTATCAATCCATTTTGATCTTGGAAATTCCATTATTTCTTCATTTTTATTTATATTTGTTTCAAATGTTCTTTTATTTTTCATTTTATTTATCATTTTCTTTATTCTTAATTCTATTTCTTTAAGATTAAAAAATAATGAATTGTTGTTATTTTTTTTATTTAATTTTCTATCTCTTAAAATATTAAAATAATCAGAGAAAAGTAATATATAAATTAATCCCCATCCTATTTTTTCATTCATTAATTTTGTTTCTTTTGAATTATGAATTCTTTTTAAATCATTTAAATTTTTAAGATTATCTTCTCTGTTATCTGAAAAAATATCTAGTGATTGAGGCTCTAAACTTAATATTGAACTTCTTTTTTTTTTATTTACTTTTTTTTTATATATTGGTATATCCTCATCACTATCAGCTGAAGAGAAAAATTCATTTTCTTCATTATCATTTATTTTTCCTATATTTCTATTTATTAAATTATTGATTTGTGTTATCATTTTTATTTAATAATAATATTATTTAAATATAAAAAATAGATTATTAAAAAGAAGAATAATAATTAATTTGAATAAGAATAATAATTAATTTGAATAAGGGAAATCTTTATTTTTCATAATCATTATTTTTTTACTTATTAGATTTTATTTCATAATTAATCATAATTATTTTTTTTCTTTCAAAAATTGTATATTATTTATATAAGATTTCTATGAATCATTAATAATTTTAATATCTTTCTTTATTTTTCAATAAAGGTTTTATTTAAAAAAATAAAATAATTTAATCACAATAAAATAATTTATTAATTACATTTATAGATAATAGTTTAGGTTAGCTACAAGTAAAATAACATTTTGCTATCCCTTCATATTTTTCTTTAAAAATTCTTTTATATAATTCCGATTTCTCTAATGAATAATTCAAATTTTTTAATTTTTCAGAATACTTGGCCAAATCTTTTTCAAAACATTTCTTAAATCTTTCACTATTTAAAAATGCTTCATAATAATCATAAACCAAAGTTTTAAACATTAAATTATAAAGTTTAACCATATCAGAATCATTAAAATTCAAATATTTTTCTTCAATTTTTTGAGAAACATTTAAATTATTAATATTTAAGCTCCTTCCTGCAATCTGAATATCTTCACAAACATATTTAGAAATTGTAATGCTTTTAATTTTTTTTAAAGTATCATTTTTAACATCTTCTCTAAATAATTTACTATTAGGTAAAAGAAAAGGTAATTTAAATCCTATTTTTTTTAAATTAATTATAGAAATATATTCGTTAATAGTATTTCTAATATCATTTTGTAATTTTGTACTAATTTTTCTTTTAAGATGATAAATTGAGTGGATTTTTTTTAATTTGGGATCAGTATTAAATTTAGTAATCTCCCCATTTGAAATTGGAGAAATGTTATCAACTGAATATTCTAAAGTGGAGTCATTTAAATCATGATTAGTAGAAACGAGGAAAATACGCTTACTTTTAGACAATTCCTCTTTATCATGACTGACTCCTTTCGATTGGGGAGATTTCTCCAATTCTTTTTCATTATTTACAATTCTAATTTTTACTGTTTTTGGTTGGAGAATAGTCATCATTTGATTTGGCCATATTGGATATTCAATCATATTATTTTCATTAAATATTGGAAATGTAATATTTAAATTTTGGTTTCTTTCTGCATTACAATTTTGAGTATTTTGTCCTTCTATTATTTTGGGTATGCAGAAAGGAGCAAAGAAATAATTCAGGTCAGGATATACGTTGTTTGGTGATGAATATAACATTTTTATAAATTAATTATTGATTTGATAAATGAAGAAAAATAAATCAATAATTATGTATAAATAATTATAATATATTTTATTTATTATTCTTAATTTTTTTTAAATAGTTTAATAGAATATTTCACAATGATAAATGCTTTAATGGTTTAATTATTATATATATATTTTAATGTTTAACTTATTGTGTACTTTTTATTTTTCATTTAAATTTAAATAAAAGTAATAATAATAAGAGTACATTTTCAATAAGTTAAGTTTTTAATTAAAATTAGGATTAAACTATTAATATTAATTTTATATTAAGTATTTATAATTTGTGAATAAATTTTAATATATCTTATTTCTAAAATTAAATAATAAAAATATTATAACTCCTTTCCCAAAATAAAAAAATAAAAATTGACTAAATCATAAATATCCATAAAAAAAATTTAAAAAATAAAAAAAAATGAAATATATTTACTTTTCATTAGTATTTTTCTTTCTAATTAACATATCACTATGTCAAAAGAATAAACAAGGACAAGAAATGGTAAATACATGTACAAATGCCTTAATGCAGAGTATTCCTCCAATGTGGTGTTGGAAGCATGTAAAAGACAAAAGTATGAATCCAAGACATTGTCCATCAGGATATACAAGAGCAAACAATGCTTGTTTAAAATATTGTAAATCAGGTTATTCAATGATAGGAGGAGTATGTTATAAAGGTGGAAATAAAAGAAATAAAGATAAATATGTTCCACAGAAAATAAGTAATTCAGATAATAGAGTAAAATGTCCAAAAAATACATATAAAAGTGGTTCAAGATGTTATGCAGATTGTAATGTTATTGGAATGGAAAATTGTGGTAAAGCTGCATGTTCTCTTGATAGATCAGCATGTGTTAATACAATTATTGAAATGGTTAAAGATGTTATTAAAGGTGTTATTGAATTTGTTTCTTTCTGTGTTTCTCTTGGTAGTTCATCTGGTGTAAAAGCTGCTAGAACAGGATTAAAGAAAGGTTTAAATCTTGTTAGTAAAAAAGGTATTGAAGCAGCATTGAAGGGAGTTAAAAAAGCTTTTGCTAGTAAATTTAAAGAAACTATTAAATCAAAAGCTAAACAAGCAGCAAAAAATTTATTCGATACATTTAAAAAATATTCTCAAAATGATGTTAATAAAATATGTGAAGAAGTATATAAAAAAGTAGAAAATAAAGTAGTAGGAAGGTTAGTACCATCAAAAGAAGAATTATTAAAAGCAATAGATGTATTTGATATATCAAATATAGTAACAAGTTGTAAAAGTAAAGATGCATATGAATGTACAAGAGCATGTTTAAATACTGCAAAAGATTTTGATCCAACTGGTTTATTAACAATAGCAACAACATTTATGAAACCAAGATGTGTTATTCCTGAAGCAGTTTTTTCTGATTTTGTCTATTTTGATGAATTTTATTTAAATAATAATGGATGTATTAGAGTTTATTATGAAAATGATTTCCTTGGTGAATTTAGTGATATTTGTGGTGATGCTTCCTTATTAAAAAAAATAAATTCAGTTAGAGCTAATTCACTTAATTCTTATTTATTGTTTACTGAACATAATCATCAAGGTAAAAAATATTTATTAGGTAAACTTGGTGGTATTGAAAATCTTGATTCTTATATTGAAGATGGAGATAAGATTAAAAGTGTTAAAAAATTAAGTGATTATTGTGCTTATATTTTCAAAGATGGACAATTAAATGAAATTTGTGATGATATTGAAAATATTGATTTAAATGAAGCTGTTATTGAAATTTATTCTGATAATGTAATAGTTACTGTATATAGTGAAGAAAAATATAATGGACAATCAGTTAAATTAACACAAATAGAATCAGGTAATAAATTAAATGGAATTAAATCAATTAAAATTAATGCTAAATATGAATCATTAGGATTTTTATGTGGACATGAAGCAAATACTAAAGAAATTATTAGATTAAATGATGAAGGTGATGTTGAATGTTTTAGTATTGATGGTGTTAATTGTGTAATATTACCTGAATCAATTACTCAATGTGTTGAATATGTTAATCTTCATTCTGATGATTTAACTCCTATTTCTTGTAATAAGGATATTCCAAGATTAATTAATTTAGATTCTTATAGTGTTCCTAATTGGTGTATTAATGGACATAATTATTTTACTAAATCTTTAGATTATATTCAATAAATAATGTATGTTATTAGTTAAATAATAAAAAAATATGAAATTATGTGATTTAAAATTTATTTTTTTTATTTTATTAGTTTTTTTAAAGTTTAATTAATTAAGTTAATGGATTATGAAAAAGTTAATAAAATAGTTATTTCTGTTATTGGTGATAGAAAAGTTGGAAAAACTTGTTTATTAAATGCATTAATTTTTCCTGAAATTGTTCATAATATTAAATATATTAAAACAATTGGATGTGATATTAGATTCCTTTGTGATAATGAAAATAATATATTAATTAAATTTTTTGATTTTGGATTTTTTGATTTACAAACAAATGTAGATCAACTAAAAGAATTTTCAAAAATTTCATCATTTATTCTGTATATTATTAATTCAAATATTGAAAAAATTAATTATATAAATAAATTTTCAGGAATATTTAAATATAATAACATTATTTTAGTATTAAATAAAAATAATTTAAATAATCAATTAACACTTGAATCAAATAAAGTAAAAGAAATAATTGAAAAAAATAAAATAAATAAATCATTTGAAGTATCTGGTTTTAATAAAATAAGTGTAGATAAATTAAAAGAAGATTTAATATCATATATAAAAGAAAATATTGAAAATAAAGAAATAAAAAGCGAAGAATTTTTTAAAATAAATCCAGAATTAATATATAAAACAAGATCATTAAATAATGGAAATAAAATAGGATGTTTTTAATTAATTATCATTTATAAAAAATTAATTATATTTAAATTATATCCTCATATAAATTTTGTAATTTAATTAAAAAGAAATGGGAGTAGACCCTATATCAACTTTTAGGTTCTTTTTAACTCTCCCTCAGACTGGTTGGATTAAATTTTCTTCTCTATATAGAGGAGTTTAATTACATGGGGATTATAGACGACTTTTGTCGAGTTTTTTCCAATCGCAGTCAATTATTTAATTAAATTAAATCTTTATATATTCTTTTATCTTATAAAAAATTTTTTATGGGTTTAAATTATTTATTTGTTAAGTTACTTTTTTTTTCTTATTTGAAATTTTTTTTTAAGACAATTTTTTTTAATTTTTATTTAATAAAAAAAAATTATATAAAATTTAATGAATTGATAATAATGAATAAAAATATATAATAATAATTTATAAATAAAATAATTTATCAATATTTTTTATACCTCCAATTAAATTTCTTAATTTTATTTCTTTATCTTTGAAATATTCAACATATTTTTTTTCATTCATTTGTAAATAGAATTCATGTGCTTTTATAATATAAAAATGTAAATTCATAGAAGTAATATTCCATTTAATTTCATTAAAGTTTTCAGGAGAAATTTTTTTGAAAAACTCAATTGCAATTTTAAAGAATAATTTTCTTTTTTTATAAGAAATTGTATTTTCTGTAAGATTAATATAATTATTATATAAATCAATATATATTTTTGTAAATAATAAATTTTGATAATTTTTTTTTTCATTAAAATGTTCATAATCTTGTTTAATAAATAAATATAATTTTCTTAAAGAAGGAAAACATTTTAAAAATTCTTCATCTTTATAATCTTTTTTTTTATTCAAATAATATTGATATAACAACAATAAATGTTTATAACCAGATTTCAATCTAAAAATAGTTAAAAGTTTATTTTTATGTAAATTTAAAATAGTTTGTGTAAAAAATTTTCCAAATTCTTTCTTTAATTTTTGACATTTATTCCTTATACTTAAATTATTATTAATTCTTCTTCTTCCAAATAAATAATTTTCATATAGAAAAAGTCTTCTTCCTCTTGAATTTCTGCTTAAACTATAGAAATTATTAATATGAGGATTTGAGTGATTATGATGAATATGTAAATGAGGATATTCTTCAAATGTTAAAAAATAATCAAATGTATCTTCTTCGTGAAATAAATTAGACAAATCCATATTTTATTTTTTCTATTTTTTTTATTGAATATTTATTTATTTAATTTAATATATATATATAGAAAAAAAAATTTAATCATAAACTAAAAATGGATGATGATAATTTATTTCTTCTGTGTTTTCAGTTTCTGAAAATGATTCATTTTTAGTTTCTTTTTTTTCTTCTTTACCAAAATACATATAATCAAATATATCTTTTTTATTATTAAAAGTAGTATTTTCTTTATTTGAAATTTTTTCTAAATTTATTTTTTTACCTCTATTTAAATTATTTAAAAATGCATCAGAAAACATTAATTTATTATTAAAATCTTGATTAACTTTTTTATATTCTCTTCCAATTTTATGAATTTCTTTAAAAACATTGTCTAAATTATTTTGTGAATCTCTTAATTTATTAATAGTTTCAACTGAGTTTTTATATATAATATCATTTTCATTTTTTTCTTTTATTTTATTTATATCTCTTTCATATCTTTTCTTTTTCTTTTTATTTGGTTGATATCTCTTTCTTCCTTTTATTAATTTTTGTTCTTCAGGAGTTAAATTTTCAATATCAAAATCATCTATATTAATATTTTGTTTTATTTCATCAATTAATTTTTTTGCTTTTTCTTTTGATTCTAATTTTTGTTTATTTGATAATATTTGTTTTGGTATTTTTGTTGATATTACATTTTTTTTTAATTCTTGTGTTATATCTAATATTTTTTCTTGTATTTTTTCACAAGCTTCTTTATCTCTTTTTATATCCTCTTCTGCTTTTTTATATTTTTTTTCTTGATCCATTTTTGCTATTTTATTATAAGTTTTTAATATAGGATCTTTTGGTAATTTTAATTTATTTTTTTCTTTTTCTTTTAATATCTTTTCTTCATTTTCATATTCTTTTTCAATTTTTATTTCTTTTTCTTTTTCCTTTTCTTCATTTTTTTCTTTTTTATTTTTTTTCTTTTTTATTTTTTCTTTTTGAACATTATTATTTTGATTATTATTAGGAATAAACTCTGTATTATCTCCTTTAATTTCTTCTTCTAAAAATTGAAATTTATCATTATTATTTTTATTTTCATTATTTTTCTTTAATTTTTCTTTTTCTTTTTTATATTTTTCCCTAAACTCTTTTAAAATTTGTATTTCTTTTTCAATAAATTCATATTTCTTATTTTTAACTTTAATTTCTTCATCATCATTAATAAATTTACTATTTTTAATCATATCAATAATTTTATTTTCAACTCTTATATTTTCTTTATAAATATTAATAGTTCTTTGAAGTTCTCTTTTTATATTTTCTTTATTTTTATCATCTTTTTTTTTACTTTCATAAACTGAATCTGGAGGTAAATAAGGTTTTGGTTTTGGTTTTTTTTTAATTTTAAGTTTACCAATTTTTAATAAATAATTTTTTTTATTTATATTTGGATCTGGATTAATTTCTGTTGTGTCTTCTAATTCATTTTCTTCAAATGATGATCTTAAAATATCCCCTATATAAAATTTACCTGCATCTGGATCTTCATCAAATTTTTTTTTTAATAATTTTACTCTTGCACTTTGAATTGGTCTTTTTAATATTTTTATTTCATTTTCTTCTTTTTTCATTTCTTTTTCTAATTTTTGTTTTGATGTCAATGGTCTTATTATATTTCCCTTATTATATATTGTTTTTTCTTTACTTGTATTATTTTTATTAAAACCAAATTCTAAATTTAAAACATTTATCATTATTTTTTTTATTATTCTATTATTTTTTTTTAATTTTATTTTTATTTTTTTTATTTTTTTTTCTTTAAATTCAAATTTAAATGGTTGATAATTTTGATTTTTCTAAATGTTATGAATGTAATTGTAAAATAAATGAAATTAAAGATAATAATGGAAAAATTAATATAATTTCATTTTCTTGTAATCATCAATTATGTTATAAATGTTTTATTCATATACTTATTGAAAAACAATTTTCTTATATATCATCTGAAATATTTAGTAAAAATAATTTAAAAATCAATTGTAATTGTGAACGAAAAGGAATTATGAATATTGCATTAGATGATTTAATTAATCTTTTAAAAGCTTATAATTATACTCAAAATCCAATTCAATTATGTAATAAACATAATTTAAAATTTGAACATTTTTGTGAAAATTGTAATTTAAATTTATGTGAATTATGTTATAATAGTCATAAAGACAAAAATAATGAACATAATATTAAAAATGAACATATATTTGATTCAAAAAAAAATATATGTAAGATTCACAATAAAAATTATTTGATATATTGCAAAAAATGTGATAACTTATTATGTGAAGAATGCTTAAAAGATATAAAATATTGTAATCATAAAGATAATAATAATGTTGATTTTGATAAATTTGAAAAACATATGAATTTAATTCAAAATAATTTAAAATTTAAAGATTATACTAATTTTTCACATTTTTTATCTCAAAAAGAAAAATATATAACAAATATATATAATGATGAAATATTTTTTGTCAAAGGAAGAGTTGAACAATTAACAGAATATTTAAATCAAATGTGTTCAAAATATGTATCAATATTATATGATAATATTTATAAAATAGGAATTTTATTTAGAATTATTAATTTATTATATTTCCAATTTTATAAGGATTTAGAAATATCACATAATACATTTGATTCAAATATTAATTATTTATCTAAAATAAATTATGAATTTATAGATTTTAAATTTAATTTTTTTTCAAGTGAAACATTATTAAACTCAATAGATGAAATAATGAAAAATTTAGAAACTAATCAAAGATTAGATTTTACAATTATTACAAATTCTTTAGAAAATAAAGAAATTCAAAATCAATCATTTATTCAAAGGAAAAATTCTAATAAATTAGAAGATAAAATAAATATTAAATGTGAATTAACTTTAAAAGGACATTCTTGGAGTGTCTTAAGTTTAATTCAATTAAATAATGGAAAATTAGTATCCTCTTCATCAGATCAAACAATTAAATTTTGGGATTTTAATTTTGATAAATCTGAAATATCAACAAAAAATCAATTAAATTTAAACAATTTTTTTTTAAGAAAATCAATAAAAGCTCATTCAGATTCAGTAAATAATCTTTTACAATTAAAAAATGGAAATTTAGTTTCATGTTCAAAAGATAAAACAATAAAAATTTGGGATATTTCGAATTTAAATGAAATAAAGGAATTATATACATTAAAAGGACATAATAATTCAGTAAATAAAGTAATAGAATTACAAGATAAATCACAAATAATTTCATGTTCATTTGATGGTAAAATAATATTTTGGGATTTGAATATGAAAAAAGATAAAATAATTATAAAAGGTCATATTAAATATATATATGATATAATATTATTAAATAAAAATGAATTTGCAAGTTCTTCTTTTGAAGAAATTAAAGTATGGAATATAGAAAAAAAAGAAAAAGAATATGAGTTAAAAGGACATAATGGATGGATTTATTGTTTAACTTTATTAAAAGAAAATTATATGGCATCAGGGTCATATGATAGAACAATAATAATATGGAATTTAAAAGATAAAATACAAGAACAAAAATTAATTGGTCATACTCAAGCAATTCAAAGTATAATATCATATAATAAAAATGAAATTATAAGTGCTTCATGGGATAAAAGTATTAAAATATGGAAAGAATTTTTAATTAATGATAATGAGAAAATTATAAAATATATTAATTATAAAAATTTATTAGGTCATTCAAATGAAGTTTTATGCTTATGTGATATTGGAAATGGATGGATTGCTTCTGGAAGTGATGATAGTTTAATTAAAATATGGGATTTAAATGAATATGAAAAAATAGAAGAAAATTAATTTAATTTTATTTAATTTTTTATTTATAATTACCTATCACTATTTTTTTAAATAAATTTATTTATATTCTATTTCCAAAAAAAAAATTATATATATGTATATTATATAGAAAAATATACATTTTTTACTTATTATAAAAATTTTCAATCATTTCGGTCATATTTAACATAAAATTACTATTAAAATGTTCTTGAGATGATAATTTTGATTTAATTTCATGATTATGTTTATTTAATAAATTTATTCCTGGAATTATTGCTTCTCTATCTCTTTGAACTTCAGTTATTTTTTTATTCATTTCACAAACATCATTTTTAAGTTTTATTATATTACTATATTCAATAAAAGCTTTTTCTCTTATTTTAACTGTATCATTATTAATATCATTTTTTTTATTTCTTAATTCATCTATTTCATTTACTATTTTTAATACTTCTTTATCACAATATTTATATTTTTGTCTCACATAATTTAATATATTTACTTTTTTCTGCAATTTAAATTGTTCATAATCATCTTTTTTTTTCTTTATTTTAAGTGTTTTAATATATTCATTAATCTTCTCTAAATTATCATTTAATTCACTTTTAACAAATTCTTTTTCTTCTAATTCTTTATTTAATATTTCTTTCTCAAATTTATTTAATAAATCAATCATTTTTTGTAAAGAATCCATATTTTTTTTTCCATCTTTATTAAAACTTTCATTAAATTTATATGATAATGTTGAAATGAATTTATTTGAATTTTCATTTCTTATTTTTTTTATTATTCCACTTAAATTTTGAGATGAAGATAATTTATTTTGAAAATAATCTTTATATTTTTTTCTTGTATTATAAAAATTTTTAAAAGTAAAATTTCCTTTTTTATCTGTTTTTTTCATATCTGAAGAATCTTTTGAATGTTTATCATTACTTTTATTTCTTATTGGTTTTATACTTCCACTTCTTATATTTTTTCTTGGAGGAGGTGTTATTTTTTTATATGTAATATTTTTTATTTTATTATGTTCATTTGAATCTTTATTTTCTTTCTTTATTTGTTCAGGAAATTTTGCTGTAGATGAAAATGATGAGTTACTTGAAGGAGATTGTAATATTTCATTTTTTTTCATATTCTTTTTATTTATTAAATAAAAAATAATTTAAAAAATATTTTGTTTTAAATAAAAAATAATTTTAAAAATTGTTTTTTTTAAAAAGAAATCAATTTAATATAAATATTAAAAATAATTTTTAAGTTTATATTTAATAATAATATTTTTTTTAATTCCAATTCAAAATAAAAAATAGAATCATTAAAGAAAAGTAGATTAGAAAAAATAATACTCTAAAAAAAAATATTCTTTTTTCTGAAATAATATTATTATTATCTGAATTTATTGATGATCTATAATTTTCATTCTCTTCATTAGGATTTAATTTTCTTTCTTTACTTATATTAATAATATCAGAGCTATATTCATTTGAATTATTTTCATCATTACTTATATTTTTTTTGTAGATTATTTTTGTTTTAGGCTCACAATTATAATTTAAAAATTTAATTATGTATGAATAACATTTATAAATTTCTTCAAGAGCTTCACAATAATTTTGTATTGAATAATTTCTTTTAGATTTATCGTCTAAAATTAAATTTGATTTTTTTTTAAAAGTACTTATTTCATTTGAACTATTACTTGAATTGATAATTTCTTTTGTATTTTTTTTTTCATCATTATTTAAAAGATATAATATTTTCTTTTTACTAAGAAGTTCTTTAATATCATCATTTGTTGATAAACGATATTTCTTTATTGTTTTCAATAATCTTACTATATTACATTTTAATGAAGATTCTATTATTTTATTAATATTTTTAGGTTCAATATCACTTCCTATATATTGTAAAATAAATTTATATCCATTAATTGGTATTACCATCTTTTTTGGTTTATTATTTATTATCATTTTAATTTCAATTGGAGAATCCTTACAATTATCAATTAAATAATTTAAATAATACTCTTCTTCTTCTAAATTATTATTTTGTTCTAAATCAACTCTTGATTCTGATTTTTCCTTATATGATGAACTTTTATTACTATCATCATTTTCAGAATTGTTATTTGAATTTATTATTTCTTTATTATCACTTAAAGTATGGGAAGGATTATTTAATATATTTTCTTCATTTAATATATTGTTATTTTCAATTTTTTTAATACTATCTTCATTTTGTTTTTTTTCTTCTTCAATACTACTATTTAAGTTAGATTTTCTACCTTCAATTTCAATTTGTTCATTTGAATTTTTTTTAAGGTTTTGATTAAAATTTTCATTATTATTAATATTTGATGTTACATTCTTAAACTTAGAGATATTGTCATATAAATTTTGAGTGTTATTTTTATTCATATTATTCTTTCCAAATTCTGGTAATACTTCAGTATTTTTTTTACTAAACATTCCTAAATTTTTTGGAATATTTGACGTTTTACTTTTCTTAAATTCTGAATGTTTTGAATTATCTTTTATATTATTATTATTTAGTGAGTCTTTTTTATTTTGATTATTTATATCATTTATATCAGATGATGAAATTATGTTATTATTATCTTTACTTTGTATATTTTCTAAACCTAAGATATTATTATCTTTTTTATTTTCATTAATAATAATATTAGTTTCATTTTGTTCTGGTTTAATTATTTCTTTTTTTGATTTATTATCATCATTTAAATCTTCTTTTGAATTATCACTAAAAGTTTTAGCTTTATTTTTATTAAATTCAGAACTATTTCCTTTATTTAAAAAGTCTTGAATATGACCTTGTTTTGGACAATTAACAAATGTTTTATTCTTATTTTGATTAATTTCATTATTATTTTTATTTTTCTTTTCATCTTTATCTGATTCAGATTCACTGTAACTTTTTTGTATTAGATCATTACTTTTATTTTCAATATTACTATTATTATCTTTATTTTTTGATTTTTCTGTATTAGTATATATGTAATTATAATTATCATTATCTCTTTTAGGTATATTAATATTTCCTTTATTATTATTTATATTAAAATCATTTTCGATATCCATTTTATCATCATTTTCATTAATTGATTCATTAATTTTACTTTTTTTATTTTCTTTAGGTGTTAATTTATTATTATTATTTGTTATATTATTTGTTAAATTATTTTTATTTTCGTTGATGAGAGTTGAATTATTTTCTTTGTCTTGTTTTTGATTATTTGAATTAAAAGATTTTTGAATATCATGTTCAAAATCATTAAATTCATTTGAACTAATGTTTGAATCTTTAATATTATTATTTATATTTTCTTCTTTTATTGATTTTTTCTCTTTTATATTTTCTTCACTTTCACTTTCACTTTCATTTTCTTTTTTTTTTTTTTTTTTT
>JAEEGK010020072.1_pt1 | contig 14249 bp, 6 predicted proteins | sample 8958771 | NCBI WGS metagenome assembly JAEEGK01 (sample SAMN16246547, study PRJNA631951) | gut metagenome | biome: gut microbiome; feature: rumen; material: SC-attached | host: Bos | place: Iran: Karaj | collected 2018-10
CAGCCCTGTCTTGTCTATCCTCCATCCGTTTTCTGACAGACCGTCGCCTTCAGGCCTTATGGTTATCCGATAGTGGCTGTTGCGCTCGATGTCATAGTTGCCTTTGCGCTCGCCGAGGTAGAAGCGATAGATCAGATACTGGCCATATCTGGTGTATTTTTCCGGAGAGTCGTACTCGGCCTCTATTTCTACGTATGAGCATGATTCATTGCCTTCCGGGAGGTCTCCCTGCATGTTCTCCATCATATATAAGCTGAGGCTGCGGCTCATTCCGGGGCTGGTTTCCATGTTCAGCTGGTCGGCATCCCTTCCGGATTTGAGAAATCCGGTCCTGAAGGTGTCGTTGCGTCCCTCCGCCCGGCTTTTCCCGAAGACTGTGGCCGAGCGCGGGGATTGGCGTACAGAGATCTTTGCGACAGAGAATCTGACATTTTTCTCCAGCGCGCTTCGGTCCACGTCTATCGTCAGTTTCGCCATCATCCTTTTCAGCTTTACGGTTATGCTGTCCGGCCCGGCCGGGGTGACGGCGGCGATTCCGCTCATTGGAATTCCTTCCTTATACTCGTCAGGGTAGGCGAGGTGGTACCGGTAATTCCGGAGATTATCCAGCGATCTTATACCGCTGATACTGTATCCGAAATTCGCACATACCGCCACCGAATAATCCAGCCCCTTTATCAGAGAAAGCGTGATATCCGGAAGTCTTCCTCCATTACGCCGCGCGTCAAGATATCGGTACTCTTCAAGGTCGCCTTCTTTATTGAATACGAATAGATTGGCATTTGAGATCTTGTCTTCATCAGGGTCGGCTGACTTCGTCAGAAGATGCCCGGTATCAAGGCTCACGGCTACCTCGACGGCCTGATCCTCCCGGATGTCAGGCCCTTCCGAGGCACATGAAATGCTTGTTAGTAGTGTAATGAATATGAGTTTAACTGTTTTCATTTGTCAGTATTTTTCTACGGTCGGCGGCTTCGGCGTCCAGTCCTCGATCTCCAGAATCACCCGTGCCGTACCGGGCTCGATGGAAGTGTCCGGATTGTCGGAGCCCTTGCGGGTTATATACATCGATACTTCATACCGGTTGTTGCGGCTGATTCCCGGGGGAGTGCGTCCTTGCGCGCCACGGTTCACCTCGACCGGATAGTAGTAGGTCTTTCCGTCGATCTGTCCTTCGACCACGAGCCTGGTCGGGGGAGTCCCCAGCGCGGGTCTGTCTGCTTCCGAAGGGTAACAGAAGAATTCCATTCCCGGTCTCCGTACGGCAGTTCCGGCAGGTCCCTGCAGTTCATGGTACAGCATTCCCGGCATCGACAGGCTCTTAAGGTCGGATTCGGACAGCCGTCCGCTGTTGAGTATTATCCCCGGGGCGGAGTCAGTGGAGTCCGGAATCATCCTGCACGCTCCCGCTACGTTTGTGAGATAGACTTTAACATTCTCGAGCCTGGCTCCGGAATAGGAACGTCCGCTGAAATCAGCGCTTATAGCTTTCAGTACGATCTTAGCCATGAGAGGCTCGAGTACCATTCTTACGGACTTGTCTGCTCCTGCCTTGAGTCTGACGGCCGCGCTCATGACCGGAGCCGCCGGATTGTCGTTGCCGAGTTCTGCGGTAATGCGGGAGAGGGCGGAGAGCGAATTTATTTCGGACCATGTAAATCTGTCTTCCGAAGCGTTTGCCAGTACTACGAGTATTTTAGGGCCGCTCCTGGAAGCACATGTCGCTGAGGTTATCGTTCCGCCCTCGAACCGCTGGTAAGAATCCAGCCGCTGGAGTCTGTCGTCATTAAAGAAGAATATGTCCAAGCATCTGATCGACGTTTCCGCGGGAGACTCCAGGGCTGTTTTCGTATATATAAGGTCGTCTTCGATACGGCCTTCGTCTTCATTTTTGGTACATCCTCCGCCAAGGACCGGAACAAGAGAGATTGTAAGCAAGGATACCAGAAAGGTTTTAGTAATGGAGCCAGAGTCGCTCCCGAAAGCAAGAGTGAGGCGCCGGTCCTTGTCGTCAGAGGAATATTTGTTGTGCTTTTGCATTTACGTCACGATTTGTTTTCCGCAAATCTAGACGGAAATAATTTGCGTTGTACCACCCTTAAAAAATCCGACTGAAATTTATATGATCCATAAAATCATAAAATTATTTTTATCCTCTTCGTGCAAACCGGGAGGACCGGGTACAAAAAAAGAGATACCGCGATGGGCGGTATCTCCGGTATAAGATTGTATGCTTTCTTTATCTGTTCTGCTCGATAGCGGCCTGGGCGGCAGCGAGGCGGGCGATAGGAACACGGAAAGGCGAGCAGCTGACGTAGTCGATGCCGATGCTGTTGAAGAACTTGATAGAATCAGGATCTCCACCGTGCTCTCCGCAGACTCCGCACTTGAGCTCCGGTCTCTTAGAACGTCCGGAGTTGATACCGTACTCGACAAGCTTGCCTACACCCTTGGTATCGATAGTCTGGAACGGATCTGAATCCACGATCTTGTGACCGAGATAGTCGCCCATGAAAGTACCGATATCGTCACGAGAGAAGCCGAAGGTCATCTGGGTAAGGTCGTTGGTACCGAATGAGAAGAACTCGGCAACGCGGGCCATCCTGTCACCGGTAAGAGCGGCACGAGGGATCTCGATCATGGTACCGAACTGGTACTTGATGCTCTCCATTGTGCGGCCCTCGACCTCAGCGCGTACGCGGTCGCAGATAGCTTTCTGGAAGCTGAGCTCGCGGGCTGAGATAGTTACAGGGATCATGATCTCAGGAATAGGGTGCTTACCCTCTTTCTGGAGTTCGGCAGTAGCCTCGAAGATAGCCTTGTACTGGGTCTCGGCAATCAGCGGGAATGAAACATGGAGACGTACTCCGCGGTGACCCATCATAGGGTTGACCTCGTGGAGAGCGTTACCTCTCTTCTCGACTTCTGCTACAGTGATACCGAGCTCCTTGGCGAGTTCAGCCTTCTTCTCAGGAGTCTTAGGAACAAACTCGTGGAGAGGCGGGTCAAGCAGACGGAATACTACCGGCTTGCCGTCCATGATGCTGAGGGTGCTCTTGACAGCGGCCTTCATGTAAGGCTCGAGGTCAGCGAGAGCTGCCCTTCTCTCCTCGTCGGTGTCGCTGAGGATCATCTTACGCATCTTGGCGAGAGGACGCTCAGAATCCTTGCCGTAGAACATGTGCTCGATACGGAAAAGACCGATACCCTCGGCTCCGAACTTCATGGCCTTTGCAGCATCCTCCGGAGTATCAGCGTTGGTCCTGATGCCGATCTTGCGGAACTTGTCCACGATAGACATGAACTCGGTGAAGAGAGGATTCTCGGTAGCGTCCATTGTCTCGATGCACTCTGCATAGACAAGGCCCTTGGTACCGTTGAGGCTGATGAAATCGCCTTCCTTATATTCTTTCTTGCCGCTAGCGAAAGTAACGGACTTTTTCTCGAAGTTGATCTTCATGGAGTCGCAACCTACGATGCAGCACTTGCCCCAGCCGCGGGCAACGAGAGCTGCGTGGGAAGTCATACCTCCACGTGTGGTAAGGATACCTGCTGAAGCACGCATACCCTCGATATCCTCAGGAGAAGTTTCCTCGCGGATAAGGATAACCTTGCGGCCTTCCTTCTGGGCCTCCATGGCGGCCTCTGAAGTGAATACGATCGTACCTACGGCACCGCCCGGAGAAGCAGGGAGACCCTGGGCAACAACTTTTGCCTTCTTCTCTGAAGCAGGGTCGAGGATCGGGTGAAGAACCTCGTCGAGCTGGGATGGAGAAACTCTCATCACTGCTGTCTGCTCGTCGATCATGCCTTCCTTGACCATGTCCATGGCCATCTGGAGGGCTGCGAGACCGGTTCTCTTACCGATACGGCACTGGAGCATCCAGAGCTTGCCTTCCTGGATGGTGAACTCGATGTCCTGCATATCGTGGAAGTGATTCTCGAGATGCTTGCGGATATCGTCGAGCTCTTTGTAAACTGCAGGCATAGCCTTTTCGAGAGACTCGAGATTCTTGTTCTTCTCGCTCTTGGTAGCCTCGTTGAGAGGGTTAGGAGTACGGATACCTGCTACGACATCCTCTCCCTGGGCATTGATAAGCCACTCGCCATAGAACTTGTTGTCACCATTGGCAGGGTTACGTGAGAAAGCCACGCCGGTAGCGGAGGTGTTACCCATGTTACCGAATACCATTGACTGCACGTTGACTGCAGTACCCCAGTCATCAGGAATCTTCTCGATGCGGCGGTATGCAATAGCGCGTTTTCCGTTCCATGATTTGAATACGCCTCCGATGGAACCCCAGAGCTGGGCGTATGCATCGTCAGGGAACTCGACTCCGAGAACTTCCTTGATACGTACTTTGAACTTCTCTGCGAGGTCTGCGAGCTCTTCAGCCGTAATATCGGTGTCAGAGGTGTAACCCTTGGCATCCTTGAGCTCCTGCATCATACGGTCGAGCTGCTGGCGGATACCCTGACCGTCTGCCGGCTCGATGCCTTCTGCCTTCTCCATGACGACGTCAGAGTACATCATGATAAGACGGCGGTATGCATCATATACGAAGCGAGGATTGTTTGTCTTCTTGATAAGACCAGGGATGGTAGCGGAGCACAGACCGATGTTGAGGATCGTGTCCATCATGCCAGGCATGGAACTTCTCGCGCCGGAACGGCAGCTCACGAGGAGCGGATCGTTAGGATCGCCGAATTTCTTGCCCATAAGGTCTTCGGTAGCTTTCATAGCTTGTGCGACGTCTCTCTTGAGATCGTTGCTGTAACCTCCTCCAAGTGCGTAATATTCAGCGCAGCACTCCGTCGTGATGGTAAAGCCTGCAGGCACAGGCATACCGAGGAGGTTCATTTCGGCAAGATTAGCTCCCTTTCCTCCGAGGAGCTCGCGCATCTTACCGTTACCTTCGGCCTTCTTTCCGCCGAAACGGTAGACTCTTTTCTTTTCTTCAAACATATTTTTTATTCTGATTTGATAATAATCATGTGGATTTCCGATGAAATATCAAGGGAAAACGCAAAGTTAGTCAAAATTCCGAATTATAGCAACTTCGATGCAATTTCGGACAATTCGCTCCTCTCTCCCTTGCGCAGGAAGACATGCTCGAACAGCCTCTGTCCGGCCATCTTCTCCCCGAGGTGAGTAAGACCGTTGGACCACTGGTCGAGATAAGGCTGGTCGATCTGGAAAATATCTCCGGTAAAGACCATCTTGGTGCCTTCTCCGGCACGGGTGATTATGGTCTTGATCTCATGAGGCGTCAGATTCTGGGCCTCGTCGATTATGAAGAACGCTTTTCCGAGACTTCGACCCCTGATATATGCAAGCGGAGTGATCAGCAACTTCTCGTCTTTGAGAAAGCCGTCGATCTTGAGGGCCTCCTTGCTGGATGGGCGGAACTGCGATTTTATGACCCCGAGATTGTCCATCAGAGGCAGCAGGAACGGAGCCATCTTGCTCTTCTCGTCTCCCGGGAGGAAGCCGATTTCCTGGTTGCCGAGGATCACTGTCGGCCGGGTCAGGATGATCTGGTCATAGTCCTGGGCCTGCTCGAGCGCCGATGCCAGGGCTAGCAGCGTCTTGCCGGTGCCGGCGCCTCCTGTCAGCGAAACGAGCTGGATCTCAGGATTGAGACATGCGTCCAGCGCGAACTTCTGCTCTTCGTTGCGAGGCTTGATCCCGTATGCTTCACGCTTGCGGACATGCACTATCCGGCCCTTGCGGGCATCGTAGCGGGCGCATACTATCTCGTCGCTGCCCTTCCAGCGGAACTTGAAAAGCTGGTTCGGAAGCGGTTCTTTCTTGAACAGATCTTCCCAGCGGGCTGAATTGTCCTGGCCGAAAGCGATTTTCTGGAGAATATCGGACGGCGCGTCCTCTATCGTCTGGATCTCGCGGGTGGCTCCTTCGATGCTGGAGTCCTCGACGCGGTCCGTCAGGTAATCCTGGGCCTCCATTCCGACGGCCTTGGATTTCATCCTCAGGTTGATGTCCTTTGTCACAAGTGCCACAAAGCGGCCTGGATTGTTGTCTCTGACCCAGATTGCCGTAGCAAGAATACGGTGGTCAGGGATATCATCGTGGAAGAGGTCTTTCATATCATCCGGGAACGGATGGTTAGGCTCGATCTTTATGTTGCCTTTGCCTTTCCCGATCGGAAGTCCGGTCTTGCCGAACATATGTCCGTCGATCATGCTGTCCATCTCTCTCATGAAGCCTCGGGCGTTGAAACTAAGCGCATCATTGCCCTTCTTGAACTTGTCCAGCTCTTCGATCACCGCAATCGGAATCACGATATCGTTGTCCTGGAACTGCCTGATTGACTTGAAGTCATGGAGGATAATGTTTGTGTCCAGGATAAAGATCTTCGGCTTGTGGCCAGCCGTTTTCTTTCCCGGAACATTAGCGTACTTTGGCATATTATATAGTTTTAGTCTTAATCTTCACCTTCACTCGCATCCATCAGGGATTGCAGTATCCCCATTATTCCGTCGGACTTGGTCAAAGTCACTCCGGTCCCCGCCTTCGGATGCCCCAGCGGGTAGTAGGCGACGTCTTGCAGCAGAAGCTCGGCGTCAATATAATCATAATCCAGATCCTTGATGGCAAAAACGACGCCCGGGACCTCTCCGAAAAGGACATTCACCTTCTCGTCCCCGGACGATTCCATGATCCCGTCGATCGAGACCGCAGCCCCGCAGTTACGGGTCATACGCCCGAGCGCGGCCATGAGTCCGCCGCGGCCCACAGTCGCTCCGGCAACGACGATACCGTCTTCCACCAGTTCGCGGACGACTTCGTAGCAGTCGAGGAAATAATCCGGGTCTATCTCTTCAGGGGCCTGTCCTCCAGGATTGCCGGCAGCCTCGGAGAGCAGCGAACCGCCGAGACGGTAATGGCCGGTATCGAAAGGGACATAGATCAGCCAGTCGCACGGGTCCGGCTCCAGCGCCTCCGGCGTCTTCCGCTTAGGGGAAAGGCTCGGGCTGGCGCTGTCCCGGAGTTCGTCGTCTGCGTCGTCTTCGTTGAGGCTTGCGCTGACTTCGAGCTTCCGGCTGTCGCCAGGGGCGCAGCTGTATTTGTCGGCCATGATCCCGAGACCGTCGATCAGGTCGCAGGCGGCTTCGACCGAGCTGTAGAGCGCGGCCATGCTGCCGATAGGGGCTTCGGTCCATTTCCATCGCAAGTTGACCGAGAGGTCTTCCAGCCTGAAATGGCCTTTCTGCCAGATCGTATCTATGAGCTTGCGGCAGATCTCCATCCTGGTGCGGCTGGCCGAGTAGGCGAGCGGTATGTCCGTCTCTTTCGCAGCTGCGACGGCGTCAAGATAAGTCTTGATCCCGGATTTGTCGAACGGGGCCGCGGCAGGGGCCGTATCGGTCGATTCGTCGATGATTGTCGCTCCGGCCTTTTCCGAACTCTGGCGAAGGCCGCTTGCCGAACGCAACATATCCTCAGGGGTGACATCCATCTTCACTCCGTCGATTATGTATTCCGCTTTCAGCATTTCGCTCATTGTATTATTATTTATCCCCAAAATTAAGTAAATTTGGGGGCAAAAACAATAACATCATATAATCTTATGAATTTCGAGGAGGAGTACAACAAGGAGATTGAAGCGCTGTTCAAGAGGTTTCCGTCCGTCCAGAAAGCCAAGTTCACCGAAGCTTACAAGCCCGGGATCGACCGTATGGAGGAATTCGATGCTCTCCTCGGTCACCCGCACCGCAGCTATAAGACGGTCCATGTCGCCGGTACCAACGGCAAAGGGTCAGTTTCCAGCATGCTGGCTTCGTCTCTTATGGCAAACGGCTGCAAGACAGGACTTTATACTTCTCCGCACATCCTCGATTTCCGGGAAAGGATGAAGGTGGACGGAGAGATGGTCCCGAAGGAGTGGGTGTATGATTTCATAGTGAAATACCGCAGCGAGTTCGAGAGGCTGGACCTTTCATTCTTCGAGATCACCACGTCGATGGCGTTCAAATGGTTCGAAGAAATGGGGGTCGACTGGGCCGTCATCGAAGTCGGGCTCGGAGGCCGGTTCGACAGCACGAATATCATCACTCCGGAGCTGTCGGTGATCACCAGTATAGGACTCGACCATTGCGACATCCTCGGCCATACGCTCGCCAAGATCGCAAGGGAGAAGGCCGGGATCATAAAGAAGGGCGTTCCTGCCGTCGTCGGAGAGGTGACGCCGGAGACATGGACTGTTTTCCTGACGCGGGCTGCCAAGATGGATTCGCAGCTGACCATCGCCGAGCATTCGGACCCGTCGGCGCTCGGCAGCATGGACAAGATGCTTGCGGAGATGGACCTGCAGGGGGAGTACCAGCGAAAGAATCTCCGGACGGTACTCTGCAGCCTGGATGCTCTCGGGATCAAGGTCACGCCGGAGATCATGGACGGTATTGTCCATACGGCCGCGAGGACGGGATTCCACGGACGCTGGGAGAAGATTTCGGACCAGCCGGACGTAATCTGCGACATCGGCCACAATGCCCATGCCCTGCGGAACAATTTCGCCCAGCTCAGCGGGCTTCTTGAATCCGGGGAATATGCCACGCTGATAATAATCTATGCGGTCATGTCTGACAAGGATCTCAAGTCCATAATTCCGCTCATGCCGGAGAAGGCCACATATATTTTCACGACTCCTTCTACGAGCCGTGCTCTTCCTGCCAAGAAGATAATGTCAAAATACCGTTCCTATTGTCGCCGGCACGGTATGTCCACAGCCCGTCTGTTCGTCCGCGACTCTGTGCGCGATGCTGTGGATTATGCCCTCGAGATGGCTTCCGGAGACTGGAATCTTTTCGGTAAGCCGTTGATTTACATAGGTGGCTCGACATTTGCAGTTGCTGAAGCATTGCCTTGTTTTCGCAAACCTGACGAGGCGTAATTAATAAAATATGAGACCTATACTGGTGATCACTTCAGTAGTGGCGGCATTCTTGCTGGTCACTTCTTTTTCGTTTGGAAACAAAATGGAATCTTTGTGGAAAAAGTACGATGATTATTCGAAGAAGGATCTGCCGAAAGAGAAGGCAGAGATTCTTGACCGCATCATTGCGGAAGCTACGCAACGTCGTCTTCCGTATGATTTCTACAAGGCTGCCACTTCGGCTCACGAGAACCGGATCGACGTGAACTGGAAGGAGCGTGAGGCCGCTGACAGCATCCTGAAAGCACAGGTCAGTGCTTTTGATTATCCTATTGTCACATACAGCTGGATGAGTGAGTTCCAGGGCGCATCTGCCGCGGAGAAACTGTCGTTCATAAAGGAAAAACGCCCATTGATGGAGTCTGTCAGGAACGATGACTTCTACCGTGACAGCGAGTTCAAGACGGTCGTCGGCTTTGCGAACGACTATGAATATGCGCTTTGGGATACCTGTAATTGGGGTGATTCGGGCTTTTCGGACTTGAAGGACCATTGGAAGGGAAAGTATCCCGGCGAAGGATATCTTGAATACCTGGAGGCCTGCCGTGCTGCGGACAAGAAGGGAGCCTTGACTGCTCTCGTCGGAAAGTATCAGGACAAGGCCATAGGCCTCTTCCCCGAGGCTGAACTGCTGTCTATGGAGTTTGACTCTTTGGATGGAGATAAGTCTGCTGATATTCCAAAGTATAAAGACTTGTCGAGTAGGTGTAATGCTTTCGAGAGGAAGAGGAAAGCCTTTAAAGGTAAAGAGAAATCGATCGCATCTCCTATTACGAATGTCAGGGATTTGATTAAAGAGCTTAATTCATCGGATGTTATCTGTACTTTTGACGGAGATAGCATAACGGTCAGTATGCGCAATTGCGAGGAAGCGACAGTTTCGATGTATAATGAAACTGACGGCCGTTTGGTCGGGAAACCTATCCATACGTTCAAATTTGTCAGCAATGGCGATCACTTCTATGTTTGGGACAAGAAAACGGACATGATTCCGGAAATCTCAGACGGAACCTATTCTATAAGATATAATAGCAACAGACAGAAGAAGTGGAGGAAGGGCTCTTATAATAAGTATTCGTTGTCCATTGCATACCGCCATGATTCTGATGGCCATAAGGTGTATGTGACTGATGCCAAGACAGGTAAACCTTTGGAAGCAGTCACCGTAACCGTCTATGATTCTGATAGGAAAATGCTCTCGCAAGAGAACCTTGCTCTTTATGGATTCACGAAAATGGGCGAACCTGTTCAACGCTTGATAGATAATTTGAAAAGGGATCATGTCTATCTGGAAGCAGGGTATAATGATGCAAAGGGACTGAAAAAATCTAGTGGAAGGCTCTATGTCGAAAAGGAACATGATGCGTGGATAACTTATGCTGAGGATGTGGTCCGATGCCAAGTGTTGAAAAGCAAGCCGTTTTATAAACCTGGTGAAACGTTAGATTACAAACTCATCCTCTTTGTGAAAGGGAAGAGTACTCATGTGCTTCCAGACGAGAAGATCAAGGTATCCTTGCTTGATCCGGAGGGGAAGAAAATCGAGGAGACGGAATTGGTTACGGATGAGTTTGGTGCAGTTATGGGCAAATTCGTAATTCCAACGGGAAGGCGGAATGGCCACTACTGTCTGGAGGTTAGTCAGAAAGGTCGGGAATTATGTTCGGAATTCTTTAATGTGGATGAATATGAGTTGCCATCTTTCGTGATTGATTTTGACGAGAATCACAAGTTGTGGAACGAAGGTGATACGGTCAAGGTTACTGGACGAGTCTCTTCTTATTCCGGACATTCTCTGTCTGGCGCATCTGTGAGGGCTGTCCTTTACGAAACACGATATGGTAGTGCTTCGCATCCGGTTGAGTGCTCCCTTAATGACGATGGCACTTTCGTGCTTTCGTTCGTTGCGAAGTACGGGTATTCCAGGGTTTCTCTGAGAATATCCGACGTTACAGGTGAAACTGTCAGCAAGGAGTATTACATCAATATCCCTAGGTGGAAATATGTCTCTGTCTCTGTGTCAAACAAGGTTGATGGCAGGTTTGATAAATCTGGCTTATGCAAAATAATACGGGATGATTTCGCTAAGGTTACATTTATACTGGATGGGCATTTCGAGGATGTGCCTATTGAGTATACACTCACGGATTCTGAAGGAAAGGAACTGACTAAGGGAACAGCTCTTTCCGGACGCGAGTTCAACCTGGACTTGAGTCCGTACAAGGGGGATTTATTCAACATTATATCGGGGCATGCCTCAATGGCTATCTTGAGGTTGAAACATGATGCGAAGTATCTGGATGCGCCAGTTTCCGGTCTGTTCATAAACGGGGAAAGCGAAGTCTCACGCGGTGAGGACGTTACCCTTATGCTCGGTTCCGGGACAGGCCCTGTCTGGGCTGTCGCAACTTTATACGGATATGAAGGTAAAGTGCTCAGGATGCAGATGGCCCAGATGGAGGGATGTCGCGGTAAGGAAGGCTCTCTTGTCCAGGTAAAGATGCCATATTTGGACTCATATCCGGATCATGTCGTCATGCAGGTGTTTTACTTCAAAGACAATACTTCTTATTCCCATTATCAGAATTATTCGCGAAAAAAGGAGAAAGAGGACCTGTTCGTGGACTTCTCATCTTTCATGGACAGGACGCTTCCGGCTGACCAGTGCAGGTTCAGCATGAAGACCAGGCCGGGTGTCGACGTTGCTGTAAGCGTATATGAGAAAGCCATGGATGGGATATCATCCAGCTCATCAGGATTTGAACAGCCAATATATCTGAGCGAGATCCTTCCGGAGTATTCCCGCATCAAAACACATGAAGGCAGTAGTTTTGGTTTCGGGGGTGAAGTGGTTTATGAAGAGACTGTTGCTTTCGGATTTGAGATGTCCAACAGTAGAGGGTTGCGTATGTCGGCGACAAAAGCCTCTGGTGTTCACGAAGATTCATTTGTCGCTGCTGAACAAGAAGTGGTCTCTTTTTCAATTCCGGACCGGAATCAGAGTATTTCTGACGGTGCGGAGCCCGCTATCCGTTCCGATTTCGCGGATGCGTTGTGCTTCATGCCGTCGCTGAGGCCTGATGCCGACGGAAAGGTGAGCTTCGAGTTCAATGCCTCTGACAAGCTTTCGACATTTGTCGTAAGGGCTTTTGCCCATGACAAGAAAGTGCGCAGCGCCGTGGCCAGCCGTGACATGGTCGTCTCCATACCGGTCAAGGTGTCCATGCTCGAGCCTCGTTTCCTTTATGTCGGGGATATGTGCAACATCGTTGTGAATGTTTCTGCCGACAGCGAGTCCCCGGCTTCCGGAGACCTGTATCTCTATGTGTATCCGGGCAAGGACCATGAAAACCTCAAGCCGGTCGCAGTGCACAAGAAGCATCTGGACATACAGGCCGGCAAGGCCGCTTCTGCATCTTTCCCGTTCAAGGCTTCCGAGGTCGGGGAAATCGGGCTCAAGGCCGTCTTCGACGGAGGCAGGTATTCGGATGGCATGTTCGTGTCCGTTCCTGTGACGGAACCTGTCCAGACACTTACCGAAAGCCATTCGAAGGTCATCCTTCCGGGCATGGACCAGAAAGCTGCGGAAAAAGAACTACGTTCCAGGTTTGTGAACGTCTCCGGCAAAGATGCGGAAGTCAGAGTCGTTTCTATTCTTGACATGCTTACCGAGGCGATGCCAGAAGAGTTCGACCCGAAGGGGGATGATGTTATATCGCTCACATCGGCTTATATCGTCCGGAAGCTTTCTTCCAGGATAGTATCTCCGAGGGAAGCCGGCGACGACGCTCTCCTTGAAAAGATAATGGCCTGCAGAAATGCAGACGGAGGTTTCTGCTGGTTCGCGGGGATGAAGTCCTCCGAATCCGTCACTTCAAGGGTTCTCGAGCGTTTTGCACGCCTGCGGGACAGGGGCATCTCAATACCGGACATGACCGAGTCGGTCAAATATCTGGACAAGGCGCATTTTGACGGAGACATCCCTTATTGGAGAGGCAGGCTCATGGATGCATCATACATGTATGTCAGGTCCATGTATCCGGAAGTCGGGTTCTCCAGACCTGAATCAAAAGCGGAAAAGGACCGGTTCGACAGTTTCCGGAAATTTGCCAAGCATTATCTTTCCCCTGATGCAATCGGAGACTATTCCGCCAGGGGAGACATCTATCAGAAGGTCCAGCGTCTCAGCGTATTGTCCAACCTGTCGTCCTCCGATACAGGTATGGACCTTGCCAAGGCTTGGGGCGCGGGTCTCTTTGCTTCATACAAGGTTTCCATGTCTATGAAAGCGGAGGTAAAGTCAGTCCTCGAATATGCAGTGGAGCATGACGGCGGCGGAATATATTACCCTAATGCGGTGATGCCATTCCGCGGAATGCTTGAGGATGAGGCCTATATGCACTCGATGATCTGCAACCTTCTTTCCAAGACGGCCCCGGAGTCGGAAGTCGCCGACGGAATCCGCATATGGCTGATGCTCCAGAAAGAGACCCAGGAATGGAAGGCGAGTCCTGCGTTCGTGGAGACCCTTGTTACGGTATTGGATGGTTCGGAGTCAGTCCTTTCTACGAAAGTGATGGCCCTCTCTGCCAATTATTCGAAACCGTTCTCCGAAATCAAGTCTGCCGGAAATGGATATAAGATATCAAAGACATATCTGAAAGTAGGCGCTGACGGCAAGCCTGTGGAACTGAAGGGAGGGGAGTCTCTTGCTGCCGGCGACAAGATCATCGCCAGGTACAATATCTGGAGCGCGGAAAACAGGAGCTTCGTGAAGCTTACTGCTCCGAGGGAGGCTGCATTCAGTCCTGTATCCCAGTTCTCCGGATATTACTGGGGCGGTTACAGGGAAGTCCGCAGCGACTGTACCAACTACTATTTCGACAGTTATCCTGAAGAAAAGACGACCATCGAGGAGGAGTTCCATGTGACTCGCAGAGGCGTCTTCTCGGCACCTGTAGTGTCGATTGAATCCTTCTATGCGCCGCATTACAGGGCTAATGATAAATTTTTCGGGAAAATTGTTGCGGATTAAAAAAGTTTAAGTATCTTTGCAATCCCGTTTGAAAATAGCGGGGTTGCAAATAGCTTGGGAGCATAGCTCAGTTGGTTCAGAGCGTCTGCCTTACAAGCAGAGGGTCGGGGGTTCGACTCCCTCTGCTCCCACTTAAAACCGCCAGCGAAATTCGCCGGCGGTTATTTTTTATTTCATTGAGTTGCGGATGAAACGCCAGGCCGCATAGACCAGCGCGATTCCCAGTCCGGGGTAGAAGGCCGGATAGAATTTCCGGG
>JAEEGK010020073.1_pt1 | contig 14248 bp, 9 predicted proteins | sample 8958771 | NCBI WGS metagenome assembly JAEEGK01 (sample SAMN16246547, study PRJNA631951) | gut metagenome | biome: gut microbiome; feature: rumen; material: SC-attached | host: Bos | place: Iran: Karaj | collected 2018-10
CCCAATCCCCAATCCCCAATCCCCAATCCCCAATCCCCAATCCCCAAATATTAAAATATTATAAATAAAAAAATTTTTATTCTTTATTATTTAATATAAAAAATAATTATAAATAATTATTATATTAATTAAAATATAATTTAAATATTTTTATTAACTTTAACAATATATTATTTAAATAATAATGAATGTTTATTATCCAATTTCAAATAGAAATGTATTAAAAAAAATTAATACAACATCACCATATGGTTTTAAAAATATTAATTATTATCCAAAAACTTCAAAAAATAAAAATAACTTTATTAATATAAATTATACAAGTAATAATAATAATAATATTACTAATATAAAAAATAAATCAATAAGTAAACCTCAAACTGCAAAACAAAAAAATAAAAATTTCGAAAATATTTCATTAAATTTTCAAAATAAATTATTTATCAATTATAAAAGTCAAAGAGATTTAAGTAGTAGTGAAATTTATATAAAAAAACATAAGCATAAAAATAAATTTATTAATAATAAAAGCTTAAATATAAAAAAGCAAACTAAAAAAAATAAATCTAATACAAATTCAAAAATTGATTTAAATGAAATTAATAATTATAAAAATAATGTAGAAATGAAAAAAAGTAATAACTATAGTAATAATATTAATAATAATAGTAATTATATCGAAATCATAAAAGAAAAAGATAAAGAAATTTCAAATTTAAAAAATCAATTAAATTCTATTAAAAATTTTTTAAAAGTAAATAATATTATTTATAATAATAGTAATAATATTAAAAATAATTTTATAATGAATAATTTAAAGTCTACAAAAAGAAAATATATTGAAAATTACAAAATTAAAAATTCTTTTGAACATAAAAATAATTCTTTATTTGAAGATCAATTTAAGAATAATAATAATTGTAGTTCAATAAAAAAGATAAAATATTTTTCACCAAAAAAGAAAAATAATATAAAAAATAAATCTTTGAGTAAATTAAATAATTATTCAATTGATTTTACTTCAAATAATAATTATAAAGTAAATGTTAATATTAATTATAATACAAAATCATATAATTCTTTTAATAAAATAACTGAATTAATTAACTTTAAAAATGAAAATGATTATAAATTGAAATTAGATGATATTAAAAATAAAACAAAAATTTTATTAAATAAAATAGAAAAAGAATTTTTTAAAAATTAAAAATAATTTAATATAAATAATAATTTTATATATTATATTTTTCAAAATAAAAAATTTTTATAAAAATATTTATTATAAATAATAACAAAATATAATTTTTTAAATACTAATTTTATTTTTATAACTATACTAATATAAATAAATAAAAAATATTAAACATTTTTATCATCTTTATTTAATTCATCTTCTACAATATTTTTAATAATATTATTATAATCAGTTATCTTATTCATTGCTTCAATAAATCTTTTTTTATATCCTTCAGCATCCATACTACTAATATCTTCTTTTTTATGTTTGATTCCTTTAAATGCTGTTTCCATTTTTTTATTAATATCATATAATTGAAAAAAATCTATAATTGCAATGACATAAATGAAATCTGGTTTAATTGAAGGCCAACAATATTTTTTTATAGTAGATATATTACGTGGATCAAATGTTATATCATTTTTACTATATCTAATTTTAATTTCATTGGATTTATCTAAATTATTATCAAAACTACTATTATTACTATCATTATCATTTTCTTTTATTAAATTATCTATTATTTTTTGTTTGATTTTATCATTATTTATATCAATATTATTATTATTATCAATTTTATTATTAAATTCACTAGTTATTTTTTTTTTAATTTTATCATATAAACGATTATGATAATCAATAATTTTATCTCCAAAAATTATTCTATTTTCCAAATCTTGTATTGAAATTTTTATGACTAATAATGAATAATCCATAATTTCTTGTTGACAAAGAAATTCAGCATCTGAATTTATAATATTTGTTAAAGAAATAGAATTTTTTTTTGAAACTTTGATTGTTTTTTCTGTTTCATTAAAATTTATATCTTTTAAAACATTTCGTTGAACTTTTTGACCTTTAATTGTATCTACTCTTCTGTTTAATACAGAACCTTTTAAATCGTATTTTTTCATAATATTTTCTTCATGGAATGTTCCAAAAACATTTTTCATTAAAATTATGTAAATTTCTTCTTCTTTAATTACTCCTGAAATTTTTATTTTATAAAGACCATATATACGGCTTAATAAAGAAGTTTTATTATCTTTTAAATAAAGACACATTTTATATAGTAATTTATTTCTTAATAAATCCACTTCTTTATTATTAATAGTTTTTAACATATATTGTTTATCATATGTATTAATAAAAAAATTTCCACTTCTTCCTTCACTTTCTCCTATTCCAACTTTATTTAAACTAGGTAAAAAAGCTCTAATCATTTTATTAACATTTTCTCCTTCTAATTTTCTTAAAAACATAAAAATTTTTGGAGCATATTCATAAACTTCAATTTTAAAATCTTCTCTTTCATTTACCGTTTCATCATTAGCTAGTATAGAATCATTTAAATTAGATTTTTTTATATGAAAATGTTCAGTTTCTTTACATAATTTTTCTTTAATATCATTTTCATTTACATCTTCATATCTTAAGTCTTTTTCTAAACAATAACAAACTGAAATATAAATATTAGTAACAAATTTTAATAAAGCTTTTTTTTCAAAATTTATCATTTCAGCTCTATTATCATCAATTTGTGTATTATCTAACATTGGAATTAAAATTTTTAAATTAAAATTTTTATCTTTAAAAGCTCGTCTTATTCTATAAAATAAACCAGTTTGGAAAAATCTTATTAATCCAATAATAAAAGGAGAACTACATGAAATCATAGTAACTATACGGAAATACCATAGAATAAACTTATTTTCTCTTACTTCATAATAATCCCAACTATTAGATAAATTTAAAAAATAAGAAAAAATATATAGAGACAATAATAATAAAGTGAAAATAACATAACTCCCTATATATATAATATATTTAAGAAAAAATTTTTGATTTTCTTTATCTGTTTTATAAGTTGGATTTTTACAAACTATTATTATTTGAGATATACAATAGAGTAAATTACCAAAAGGAATTAAAATTAAAAGAAAAAATACAAAGTAAGAAAAAAAATTATTAAGTTCTTTTTTTTTTTCAGATATTATTGATAAAGAACATGTTATCATTGGACTTTCTCCTCTATAATGAAAAAAATGTGTAAGAAATACAGCAACAATTGCAATTAATAAATAAATTGCAATTGTTGTTAAAAAATTTTTTTTGCTTTTTTCTTTTAATGCACCAACAAAAATAACTTGTTTTATTAAAAAGATAGAATATCCTAATATTAACCAATCAAGGATATATAAGTAAATTGATAAATATGAAATAAATTTACATCCATTTATAAAACCTTCTTCAACATTTTCTCTTATTTCTCTATTTGTAGGATAAAAAAAGGCTGATAATATCCATAGTAATGAAATTAACCATTCTATTATTGAAAGAAATAATAAAACTTTTTCTAAAATAGACATTTTTGAAGATTGATGTCTTAATATTTTTGATAAGTAATTTATTATAAAAATTGTATTTACAAATAAACTTAATGTACTTAGAATTATAATTATTTCTCTTCCTGTTTCTCCTAAAAATCCAACATATTCATAAAGATAATCATCTTTTTTATTTCCCATTATTAAAATAATAATAATATTTATTTATTATTTTCAATTATTTATTATTTAATATTATTAAATTTAAATTAAAAAAGAACATTCATGTTAAATATATAATAAAAATCAATAAAATATTTAAAAATTATTTAAATAATTTTAAATTTATTTAATTAATAATATTAATTTAATAATATTAATAATGTCAGATGTTTTTAAAATTTATGAAGATAGTTTAAATATTTCAATAAACAACATAAAAAGAATTCTAAATAAAAAAGATTTTAATAATGATGATATATCAAAGCTTTCAGATAATTTAAAAGAATCAAAACGTTTAATAAAACAAATGAATTTAGAAATCTCATCATTAAAAAACTCAAATAAATTTGAAAAAGAAATTGAAAATAAATTTACAAATTATCAAACAACAATAGAAAATTATTCACAAGAAATTTATAGAATTCAAAACAATTTTAATAATAATTCAAAAACTTTTAATTCAAATATAATGTTAGAAGGAAATGATTCAGAATCAAATAGACAATTACAAAAAATGGGTTTAATAGAAAATGAAGATGGATTTATTATAGATGAAATGCAAAGAGAAGCATATAAAATAGAAGATATTGGAAAAAATATAAATTATAATTTAAATCAACAAGGAGAGCAAATGCAATCTATTAGAAATAATATAATAGATCTAAATAAAGATATAGACCAATCTAATACTTTAATTAATAAATTATTAAAAAGAGAAAATAGAAATAGATGTATTGTTTATTTAATAATTATAATTGCAGTTGTATTGTTGTTTATATATTATTATTATTTTTAAAATAATATATATAATATATATATATATATATATATATATATATATATATATATATATATATATAATATTTATAATATATATAAATATAATTAATTAATTAAATTGATGAATTTTTTAAATAAAAATAATAAATTTATTATTATATTTAAAAATGATTGAAAATACAATCAATGAAAGTTCAAATAATACATTAAGTACAACAAATGAATTAAGTCAAATTAATGTAAAAGTCGATCAACAAATTGAAGAAAAATCAACTTTCGAAAGAGCAATAATCGAAGCATTTAAACAAACAAATTCAAATGAATGTATAAAAAAATTATTAATTGCATATGATGAAATTAAATTTTTTATAAAAGATATAAATCAATCAAATGGAAAAAAATTTATATTAAATAGGAATTTTTTAGATAAAATTAGTAGAATTATAGAAAGAAAATATTTCAATGTAAATATTTTAATCGCAAAAATTTTTAATGAATTATTAGATACAAATAATTTCGAAATTTTATCAAACGATTTAAATTTATTAATAACTTTTTCAAATGAAATATTAAATATTTTAGACATAGTAAATAGCACAAACATTTCACATGATTTAGAAAAAAAATGTTCATGTTTTTTAAATTATTTATTAAATAACACAAAATTTGTTTTAGAAGATGAACAAAAAGAAACATTACAAGAACTTTTAAATAATTTTCCAATGCGAAACAGTAGTGAAATATACAAAAATTTTGCAAATATAAAAGAAGATATAATAGCTAATTGTAAAAGTGATATAATAGAAGATAAATTAGAAGGTGTAATAAATTTAATGGAATCTTTTGGAGACACATATTCATTAGATGAACAATTTGATTTATTATTAGAAAATGGGCAACAAATAATAAAAGCTTTAATAAATAAACCAAATCCTGAATATCAAAAAGTTTATTTTCAATTAGGTAATTTTATTATTAGTATGTTATATCCTTATAAATTTAAAATAAAAGTTGATAAGAAAAAAAAATTATTAAAAAAGAATTCGAAGACTTTTTATTTAATTGACTGTGTTGAAAATGAGGAAAAAAATAAAAATAATATTAAATTAAATAAAAGTCATTCTGAATATTCTATTGATGACATGGAATTTTTAAATGATTGTAAATTTGAATTAACAAATCAAAAAGATTTATTATTAAAATGTGAAAATATTTTTTCTTTATGTTTATTAATATTAAATACATTAAATTTTTATGAAAATATTTTTGATTTACAATACATTTGTTATTTATTAATAAAAAAAATTTATTTTATTTTCCCTCAATTTAGAAAAAATATTGAAGATTTATTAGCAAGTAACTTAACAAATATTTGTTCAAATTTTAAAGAAGAATCAGAAAAAAATAATATTGTTGAATGTAAACAATTTTTATTTTATCTTTTGAAAGGAAAAAATATAGATGAAGATTTAAAAGAAAAATTAAAGCATAGAATTGAAGCTAAAGGAAATGTGATAAAAATAGATGATGATAATGAAATTAATAATATAAATGAAGAAGATATTGAATATGATATTTTAGATTTTTCGGATTTTAATTTAAGAGTTGGTTACCCTAATTTATATAATATAGACGCAGGAAGTAAAAATGAAAAGTATATTGAAATTGATAATAATAATTCTTTAATTTATATAGGATTCGCAACTCATGCTTATGATATTAATTTACATTTATTAAGATATTGTCCAAATTTAAATGATGATAATAATAATAATAATACTAATGATTTTAATGATAAGGGTCATTTTGTTGAAATGTTTAAATTAGAAAGAATAAATTGTAGTGAAATTCCTATTAAAATTATTTTATTTGTTAAAGAAGCAGGTATATATAAAATTATTTTTGATAATGAATATAGTTGGATTACTTCAAAAACTGTGAGAAGTAGATTAAGTGTTTTAAAACCCGTGAGTGAAGTTAATTTAGAAAAAATGCAAAAAAAAAGTGATGTAATTATTAATAATGAAATTAAAGAAAATAATGAAAATGAAAATGAAAAAATTGAAGTTAATATTGATATTAAATAAATAAGAAATTTTTTATTTTAATTTTTATTAAATGATAATTAATGAAATATATTATTTATATTATAAAAATTATATTTAATTTATTTATAAAAACAAAAATTATTTTATTTTTTATTGAAAATGAAAATATTAAAATTAAAATATTTTTTATAAAATTTAATATAAAAATTAAAATAATTGAATTTCCATACTAAATAATTCAACATTACTTATAATATCATTACATAAAAGATCATAATTATAATTATTATCATTAAGAATAGTTTTATTATTTATAAAATTATTTTTAATAGCGAAATTATTATTATTTATTATTTGAAAAATTAATCTTCCTTCAAAAACATCATTTTTAATATTAATAAAATTTAAATCGCATTTAATATTTGCTGGAATATAAAATTTATTATCTTGACTGAGAATTCCTTCTTTTTCATAAATATTAACATCATATAAATTATTAATAAATTTCTCATATTCAATATCTTCAATTGAACAATCTTCTTTAATAATATAAATATTAAATTTATTATGAAATTTTTTTTCATTAATTTGATTGATAATATTATTAATTTTATCAAAAATATTATTTGTATAAATATTATTTTTTTCAGGATTTTCACAATGTTCGTAAAATAAAGAAGATAAATTATTATTATTTTGATTAATATTAATTATTTCATTAAAAGGACTATTATCATTAATTTCGAATAAACTTGTGAATAATTTATTTTTATTTTTATTATTATCTTCATTAATTTTATTAGAATTTTTTGAATTAGGAGGTGAAATATATTTTCTAACAAATCTCTTTTTTTTTTCATTATTTGGCATTTTAATTATTTTATTTTTATTTGAAGGTGGAGTGCTTAAAATTGAAGAACTATTTTCTGAAATAGATAAAAGAGAACTTTCATTAGAATCGAATGTAAAATTTTTAATTAAATTAATTTTATCATTTAATTTATTTTGTTTTAAAGGAGAATATGTATCAAAAACATTTATTTGTTTATTATTATTATTGTATTTATTAATATTATTAGAAAATTTAAATTCATTTATTGTTTTAGGACTATGTAAAAATTTTTTAAATTCTTTATTTATTTCTACTGTTTTTGCTCTTAAAATTAAAGGTTTTGGAGTTTTGTCTATAATGTCACTACAAGAAGAAGGTTTACTTGAAAGCATTTAAATATAAATAAAAAAAATATAATTTATATAAACATAAAATTTATTTTTTTTTATAAGTGAAATTTTAATAAATTTTATAATTTTTAATAATATTTATTAATAATAATAAAATAATTATTTTAATTTAAATGAAATCAAAAAATGAAAATTTTTTACATTTTAAAATAGAAAAATATTCAATAGATATTATTGATAATGATATTAAAAATACAATTTTTAATCAAATATTTTCTTTACTTTACGGAGAAATTTTTCAATATGATAGTTCAAGATTAAAAGATTTTCAAATAAATAATTATTTAATTCCTAAAGAAATAAATTCAAAAAATTTTTATTCAATTATTAAAAATTTAATAGAAAATATTAAATTTTATATTAATACTAATCATGTTATTATTGAAGGAATTACTTTTAATAATATTAAACATAATGAATTAATATTAAATAATAAAAATATTTTTTCTATAATAAATGTTATTATAAAAATTATTGATGATGTTATTATAAATTCAAAACATAATTCTAATGAATATTCAACTAAAATTTTTAATTTCGCGTTTTTTGCGGAAATTCCAAAATATAATAATGAAAGAATTGATAATAAAAATATTTCAGAAATAATATTTGAATTTTTTCAAGTAAAAAAAATAATTATAAAAAATTTTGAAAATAATTTAATTTATAATAACAATAATTTAAATAAAAATAACAAAATAAATAGAAGTAGTAGTAATAGAAGTAATAATACTTATCATAATGAAAATGATAAAAAGTTTTATATAGATTTAATGACATTTTTTAGTTTTTTTTTTAAAACATTGTTTCCTAATATAATAGAAGTTGACATAGATTTAAATATTTATTCTTTATTAGAATATTTTTCATATAATAATTATTCATGTTTATCATATAAAATAAATACTGAAAATATAATAAAACAAGCGAAAAAATATAATGATATTTTTTTAGTAAATTTTATTTTGTTAAGAGAAATTTATAAAATAGAAAATATTTTAAAAATAAAAATTAAAATATACGATTCATATCAATTAGAATTACATTATTTATTTTCTGAAGAAATGAATAATAATGAAGAAATATTTGAAATTATTGAAAATAATAATAATAATAATTATAGAAAAGGAAAATCAATAGCAAAAATTGAAAATACTTTAACATTAAAAGAAAAGTTTAAATCTGAATTTAATAATATTTTAATTTATTTAGATGATATGATTAATTTAAGTTATTCTAATTATTTATTTTTTGAAATGGATTTTAATTCTTTGGATCCGTTATTATTTTATTTAATTAATATTATTATTTTAAGAATTGAAAATTTAGAAAGATTAAAATTAAAATTTTTTCCGAATGAAATTTATAATATAAAAAAAATAGAATTTAATCAAAATTATTATAATTTATATTCAAATTCAAATGAAAATAAAAATTATAATGAAAATGATGTTTATATAAATTTTAAATATTTTAATTTTAAAGAAAAAAATAATAAAAAAATTTTAAAAGATGAAAAAATATTTAAACAATTAATAAAAAATTTTAATGAAAATTTATTTAATTTAACAATTTTAATCGATAAAAAAATAAAACAATTTGAATTTCTTTCTTTAAATTTATCAGAATTTCAAATTGGTTTAAATGAATTAAATAATAATAATAATGAATTTACAACATCAATTTTAATATTTTTATTAAATATTTTAAAATGTATTCAAAATTTATCATCAAATGAAAATAAATTAAATAAATTAGAACTTATTTTCAATAATAATAATAATAATTTTAAATATATTTTAAATAAAATAAGGAAAAAATTTATTTCATATAAAAAATTATTTAAATTAAATGAATGTAAAAATTTAAATTCTCTTTTAATTGATATTTATAATATTTCTGATTTAATTGATTTTGATTATTTGCCTTTTAATAATTTAAAAGAATTAAAATTATTTAATTTAAGTGAAAATGATTTAAAAAATTTAAATGAAAGTTTTATTAATCAATATGAAAATATTAATTTAAATTTATTAGAAATTAGTCTTGATTTTGAATTTATTTTTCCTAATGAAAAAGTTAATTTTTTTATTAAATCTTGTATTAAAAAAAATTTAGAAAAATTTGTGTTTGAAATTAATTGTAATATTAAATTTGAATATTTTATTGATATTATTTATTTATTAATAATTAAAACAATAAGTGAAAATGAAATTATATTAAAAATTTTTCAATGTAATTTATATGAAAGTTATTTAAATGAAAATATTGAAGATTTTATGTGTTCTTTAATAATGAAAGAATTAAATAAAAAAGAAAAAAATATTTGTTGTAATTGTAAATATGATAAAAAAACTCAAAATATAATTGTTTATTGTAATATTTTAAATAAAAAGTTTATTAATTGGTATTATAATTTAATTTTTTCATTTAAAAACAAAATAAATATTGTTTATAAAAATAAAGAAATAAATTATAAAAAAATATTTAAAAAAATTTTTTATTTTTCAGGAAAAATATCACAAAAAGAAATTAAAATAAATTTTATAACATAAAAATATTATAAATATACTATTTTAATTTTGTTATATATATAAATATAGTTTTTATTTAATTAGAATTATTATTAAATAATTTATAAATATATCTTATAATTTTTAATTTTATTAAGAAATTATTTTCTTTTTTTTGGTTTTTGTTTAAAACATTTTCCTAAACAAATAAATTCAAAATTTGAACCATTTTTTTCTTGTGAAATTTTATACATTTTATTTTGACATTCTTTGCATGTTTCATCTTCACTTAATTCTATAAAATTTATATTTTTTAAATATAAAGCATTTTTACAATTTGGATAATTTGAACATCCTATAAAATATGAATAACCATTTTTTATTTTCATTTCATTTCCACATTGAGAACATAATTGAATATAATTGTTTCCGACTGAATTGTTATTATTTTTGTTTTGACGTTTTATTTTTTTATTAGAATATTGATTATTATTATAATTTTCATCGTCATTTTTCTTTTTATATTTTCTTCTTCTTTGACCTTTTCTTTTTTTTCCTTTATTATTATTAAAATCATCATCATTATTATCTTCATCATTATCATTATTATCATTATTATTATCATTATTATTATTATCATCATTATCATCATCTTCATTAATATTATTATTTTGATATTTTTTTTTACCTCCTTTTCTACCTCCTCTTCTATTATTCCCTCCTCCTCCATCATTTCCATCCCCTCCACCATTCCCATTTAATTGCATATCATAGTCTCTATTTTCGTTATAGAACCCTTGAATAACATCTTTTAACACCTCTACATTATCAAATACTTTAACAAACATACTATACATATCTTTTTTCATATCATTAAATACTTGTATGGCATTCCTTTTCCCATCACATACATCTTTAATTTCTTTTTCCATCATTGCTCTTAGATTAGGTTTATATATTTCCATACCTAACTTCTTATATCCATATCTCAATGCCGCTCCTAATAAGGTTGGTTTAAATATTTGGCCTATTTTTTTAGTATATCCTCTATCTATAATTTTTTTAATATGCTCATGAATAGTCGCATCAGTTCCTATTCCATTCTTATCCATTAATGTTATTAATTCAGGTTCTGTTAAAAAATTAGGTGGGTTTGTTTTTCCTTCTTGTAATAAACAACTATATGGTTCTATAACTTCATTTTCATTAAATTTAGGTAAATAGGTATCACTCCATTTATCGAAGGTATATATCTCCATATACCCCCTATCTATAATTTCTAAACCTTTAGTTGAAAAAAATTCACCTCCCATTTCAATTTGAATATTATTTTCTTTTCCTAATGCATTTGGGGATATACTACCTAAGAAATGTCTTATTATGAAATCTAATACTCTTTTTTCTGTACTTGTTATATCTCCTGGAACATCAAATTTAACAGGGTGAATAGGTGGATGTGCACCATCATCAAGTTTTCCTTGACGAGGAGAGGTATATCTATTATTTTCTTCATTTAAAAGTTTGGAACAATATTCTCCATATATGTTACTTTGTTTAAAATCGTTTACTATGCGTTTTAATTGTGGTAATTCAGTTGGTTTGTATTTTTGTGTTTCGGTTCTGGGATATGATATTAAACCTTTGTTATATAATTTTTCAGCTATGGTCATTGTATCGTTACTACTTATGTGAAGAAAACGAGATATTAATTTTTGCATTTCGACTGTGTTTAATGGAATTGGACGATATCGAACACGATCTGAGTTTTTTATAGATACTACTTTTGCGGTTTTTGCTTGGAGAACTTTTTCGTAGAGAATAAATGAAATATACATATCAAATAAATGATTACGTTCCCAATTAAAAATTATTGGTTTTTCTGTGTTTATATTATTATTATTATTGTTATTATATGTAATAGTATTATTATTATCATTTAATGATTTTTTAATTTTAATTTCTATATACCAAAATTTTTCTGATTTAAAATTTCTTATTTTTTCCGCACGTTCTACAATAAAATTCAAAGTTGGAAATTGACAACTTCCAAAAGAGATAATATTTTTCGCATCATTATTATTATTATTATTAATATTTATATTATTATAAAATATACTTTTAAATTTAATAGTTTGTAATCTAGTAAAAGTAGCTCCAATAATTAAATCAATTCTTTGTCTAACATCCACACCATCGCTCATATTTTTATTAGGTGGACCTAAATTTTCCATTGCATTATCAAGATCTCTTTTAGTAATTGCACTATATCTAGCTCTATATATAATGAAGTTCTTTTTTTTATACCCATTTTTTATAACATCTATTACTTCAAAAGAAATGTTCTCTCCTTCTCTATCACAATCTAACCATAATATTAAAACATCTATATTATATTCGTTTGCCAATGAAATTAAATTTTCAGTTAAAATTTTTGCATTTGATGTTATGCTTTTGTATAAATTACCGTTGAACATTTCTTTTAATGTACTCATTTCCCATTGATGATATTCATTTCCATAATGATAGTTTAGTAAATGTCCTGCGACTGAGGTGAAAATCATATTGAATTCTACATTTAGGGAATTTACGATATAGTCGAATTTAAATGTGGGATTGTATTTTGATTTTGAATTGAATTTGGCACAATTGTTACCTGATAATAATGATGAAACTGATTTTGCTACACTTGGTTTTTCTGCTACGTTTAATGCGTTTTTACATTGACGAATTGAATTATTATTATTATTATAATTATAATTATTATTATTATTGTTATACATATTATTTTAAATTTAAAATATTTTTTTTAAGTAAAATTTTTAATATTTATATTTTTTTTTAATATTAAATATGTTATTAATATTATTTATTTAATTAAATATTTTCATAATATTCTGCGTTATCATTTAAAAGATTGTAACCGTTTTTTGTTATGTTTTTATTATTATTATTATTATTATTATCTTTTTCTATTAAATTTGCTGATTCTTCTGAATTTGATGTTTTTTTATCATCATTATTTGAAAATATCAAATATATAATTATTCCTAAAAATGAAAACATACTTAATCTTTCGAAATTATTAAAAAATCTTCGAGAATTTTCATTACTTTGTTCTATTTCTTTTTGTTCTTCTGGTATTATTTTTTGATCTTCTTCTTCTGTTTTTGATGATAAATTATTTTCGTTATTATTATTTTCATTATTATTATTTTCATTTTCAATTTTATTTTCATTTTTATTTTTATTTTCATTTTCATTTTCATTTTCATTTTCATTTTTATTTTCATTTTCATTTTCATTATTATTATTATCATTTATAATTTTATTATTTTTATTTTCATTATTATTATCTTTAATAATATTCTCATTATTATTATTTTTATTATCTTCGCTTTCATTATTTATATTTTTTTCATCATTGTTTTCATCTTTATTTTTATTTGATATTACTTTATCATCTTTATTTTTATCATATTCATTTTGATTTGAATCATTAGTTTTTACTATATCATCTTTATTATTATTATTATTTTCATTATTATTTTTTATTTCATTTTCTTTATTATTATTATTATTTAAAATTGGATTTACAATATTATCATTTTCATTAATTAAATTATTATTATTATTTAATATTTGATTTGTATTATTATTTAAAGGTTGAATTTCTTCATCAAAATTTTTTGGCATAAAAAAAAGATTTATTAAAATAAAAAATAAAATTATTGCATATAAAATTGTTTTTCTTTCGCTTCTTATTGTTTTATAATGTTTGCTATTTTCCATTTTTTTAAAATAAAATTATTATAAACAAAATTTTATTATTTTATTTGATAAAATTTTTAATTATATTTTGAAAATTTATTTATGAATAAT
>JAEEGK010020078.1_pt1 | contig 14245 bp, 13 predicted proteins | sample 8958771 | NCBI WGS metagenome assembly JAEEGK01 (sample SAMN16246547, study PRJNA631951) | gut metagenome | biome: gut microbiome; feature: rumen; material: SC-attached | host: Bos | place: Iran: Karaj | collected 2018-10
GCCGCTGCCGAGCCACGTCCAGCAGCAGGAGCAGCGCTTCCGCCGTCTCCGGCCGCCGCCCGAGCCCCGGCCCCACCGCGATCGCGGTGTACCGGTCCATCGGCACGGGCACCCGGCTGAACGCCTCCCCCGCCTCCTCCGACAGCATCGCCGACGGACAGCGAACCACCACGGCCTGCAGCGCCCGCGACGTGGAATGCAGCGTCACGAGTCCGCAACCGGACCGCAACGCCGCCCCCGTCGCCAACACGGCGGCCCCGGGCATCGTCTGGCACCCCGCCACGACGAGCAGGTGCCCATAGTCGCCCTTATGGCTTTCCTCCGCCCGCTGCAGCAGCCGCGTACGCAGGTATGCGGGATCGATCCGGTTCATAATCAGGGACAAAGATAGAAAGAATTATTCCAAACCCACAAGCGCCTTCGCCTCCGGAGTCAGGTACGGGAGAAGGTCTTCGAAGGGAATGGTGAACTCGGGCATCCCGGCGGCATAGGAGGCGATCTCATACTGCTGGTAGGTGAACACGAGCCCGTCCTCGCCGGGACGCGGGGTCCAGGCCGGGAACGGGATGACGCCGGATTCCAGAAAGAGGTAGTTGTCCAGCTCTTCCTGCGTGATCTCCGTCTCCCCATCGGCCGCGAAATACTGCGTAAGCCCCTTGCGGAGCAGCGGCTGGATGGCGTCCAGGCAGGCCGGATCGAGCATCTTCTCCACCAGGCGGCCGTCCTTCTTGTCGAAGGTCAATCCGCCCCGGCCGACCACGCCGCCGTGGGCCCCGCCCAGATAGACATAGTCCTGGGAGAGGAACACCACGTACTGGTCCGTCTCGCGGTCCTTCAGGAGGTTGAAGTCGTACTCCCAGCCGGGCATCTCGTCGAGGATCTCCTTCCGCTGCCCCTCGGTGAGGCCGTCGTTCTCCTCGATGCTCGCGACCCGCTCGTCATAGTCCTCCTGCGACAGCTTGCCGATGGATTCCAGCGCCTTGTCGCGGTAGTACTCCAGGAGGAGGTCCGTCTTGTCCGTATCGCCCTCGTAGGCCGGGAACAGCCGATCCTCCTCGTAGGTGCCGATGTGGCTGAGGAGCTCGTCCATCACCCCGACGAGCGTCTTCCGGATGCTACCCGCCGCGTCGCCCTGGCCGGCCGCCGGCAGCTCCACCTTGATGGACAGGTCCGCGTGGGACGCCGATTTCTCATATTCCCGGGTTTCGGTCGCCAGGTCCTTCCCGCCGGAAGGACGGCACGCCGCGGCGGCCAGGACGGCCAGCCCGATGGCAAGAATCTTTCTCATCGTTTTCATCGCTTGCATATCGCAAATGTTAGCAACCTCAAAGATAGCAAAAACGAGCGGTTCGTCCTATCATTCATTTATTTTTACTAAATTTGAAGGACTTTTTGATACATTCCTATGAACAAACAGACATTACGCCGGGAGTATCAGTCTCCGGCCCTGCGAATCCTTCCTCTGCACGTCGAGAACGCCATCTGCGGCAGCCCCATCCCCGGGGGAAACGAAGACATCGACTATGAAGACTGGGACTAAACGGATGGAGGACGGAATCATGAAAAAGAGCTTTTTCTTTGCGGCCGCCCTGCTGGCGCTGGCAGCGTGTACCCGGGAACTTGCCATCGACCTCCCGACGGAAAGAGTGACCATCACCGCGCGGACGGAGACATCGGCGGAAACCAGGACCCTCGTGGACGGCACCCATGTCCTTTGGGAGCCGGAGGACGAGATCAAGGTGTTCCAGGACCGGAAGTCGGGAAGATTCTCGACGGACATCACGGCCTCGTCGGCCACGGCGGAGTTCACGGGAATGATGGATCTGACCGAGGGCGCCGACCTTTGGGCCCTCTATCCGTATTCTGACGATGCCGCTTTTGACGGGACATCGATCACAACTACCCTCCCGGCCGACCAGGTGGCACGCGCCGGGTCCTTCGACCAGGGCATGAACCTGGCCGTCGCCCATTCCGCGACGCCTGACCTCCAGTTCTATAACGTGGGCGGCGGCGTGCGTTTCTCGCTGGCGGAGAGCGGCATCACGGCCGTCAAGCTGGAAGGCCGGAACGGGGAAACCCTGGCCGGAAAGGTCCAGATCGGGTTCCAAGACGGCCTCCCGGCCATCCAGAGCGTCTCCGCTGGAAAGACCGCGATCACACTCACCCCGGCGGAGGGCGGCGCGTTCCAGCCGGACACCTGGTATTTCATCGTCGCCATCCCCGGCGCGCTGGAGAACGGTTTCAAGCTGACCTTCAGCAAGGCGGACGCCGTGGGCACCCGCGTCGTCGACAAGGCCGTTACCGTGAAGCGAGGCACCTTTGGAACCTTGGCCCATGCGGACGAAGGCGCCACTTTCAACCCCATCTCGGAAGACAATATCGTCTTCAAGGACGACCTGGTGAAGTCCATCCTTGTCCAGCACTTCGACACCAACGAAGACGGCGAAATCTCGTATCAGGAGGCCGCCGCGGTCACTTCTTTCGTTGTCGATGAGGCCGGAACCCGCGCCGACGGGCTGGCGTTCGGAGTCTTTACGATGTCCCAGATCACCTCCTTCAACGAGCTGGTCTATTTCACCGGCATGACGGAGATTGAATCGTACGCCCTCGCCGGTTGCGAAAAGTTGGTTTCAGTGACCATTCCGGAGAACGTGGTCGCTTTCGGCGACTTCGCCCTCTTTGCTTCCCCCGCCTTGGCATCCATCACCCTGACATCGCCTACACCAGCCACCCTCGGAGACAGTGCTTTTTCGATGACGAGTGATTGTCCGATCTATGTGCCCGAAGGATGCGTGGACACCTATGTCGAAGCTTGGAGTGAATACGCTTTCCGCATCACTACGGCCAAGCCTGGCAATGAGATCCAGTATACTTCTACCGACGGGCAGATCGTGACCCCGTGCATCTACGACCCCACAGGCGCAGGAAGGTTCCCCGACCCGGTCGATGTGTTCGGAGCGGACATCGTGTCCAATACCTATGTCGATGGAAAGGGCGTCATCGTGTTTGACGGAGATGTGACGGCCGTGGGCGAGAATGCCTTTGCCGGGTGCTCCAACCTGGCCAGCATCACGCTGCCCGAGACCGTAACCAGCATCGGCAACACAGCATTCTTCCATTGTTCCAATCTGACGGACATTGCCCTTCAACCAGGCATCGTTTCGATTGGACGCGGCGCCTTCCGCGACTGCTCGAGTTTGGAAAGCATCATCATTCCCAGCACGGTTACGAGCATCGGGCGGTCACTCTTTGCCGGCTGCACCGGATTAATGAGCATCGAAGTCAAGTCCGGTAATCCAGTGTATGTTTCCAGAAGAACGAATGCGATTTATGAAATATCTTCGATGACCTTGATTGCAGGATGCGCCTCGACGGAAATTCCCGACGGCGTCAAGGCAATCGATGACTATGCATTCGAGGATGGCGTTGCTCCAGCCGAGCTCCTCATTCCAGAAAGCGTGACGAAGATCGGGAAATATGCTTTCTATGAATGTGCGGGGTTGGAGAACGTTACGATTCCTGGGAGCGTGGAGAAGATCGAGAATTATGTCTTTTATGGATGCCCTGATCTGAAACATGTCAACGTGGACGACGGTGTCACCAGCATCGGCAATTTCGCTTTCTATGAGTGTCCTCAATTGGAAAATGTCTATTTACCTGAGAGTTTGACCGACATCGGATCGGCCGCTTTCGCCTACTGCTCGTCCCTCACCGGAGTCAATATGCCGGGTATTGAAACAATCGGCGCAGGCGCCTTTGCTTACTGCTCCGCGATGACGAGTGTCACCCTCTGGACGAATTGTACGCAAATTGGAGACATGGCATTCCTGGATTGCTCTGGGCTGAAGTATATCGTTGTTGTCGCGCCTACGCCTCCTGCCGGCGGCGAAAGCATGTTCGATGGCTCCAGTTGTCTGATCTATGTCCCCGAGTTCAGCTGGAGTGTTTATCAGACAGCGGATAAATGGAGCCCTTACTGGATGCGAATCAGGCCCCTTGGCGTGGACGAATACATTACCTCAGACGCTGTCGATCTCGGCCTCCCTTCCGGAATCAAATGGGCATCGTGCAATTTGGGCGCGTCCAAGCCGGAGGATTTCGGCGGATATTATGCTTGGGGAGAAACAGAAACGAAGATGGTCTATGATATAGGCAATTACAAGTGGATTAACCTGACGATAGATGGATTATATAATGGTGAGACCAAATATGTCAGCGAGTATTGTGCCCCCCAGAGTCAATACGTGGATAATAAAACGGTTTTAGACCCGGAGGACGATGCCGCTCGCGTCAATTTGGGAGGCAACTGGAGAATGCCTACATATATCGAGTTGAAAGAATTAGATTCATGCTGTGACAAGCAATGGACTCAATTAAACGGTGTAAATGGCTGGACTTTAACAGGCCCTAACGGGAACAGCATCTTCCTTCCTGCCGCTGGTGTCCGAGACCGCAAACTGTTCGACGGTATTGGTTCCCTTGGTCGCTATTGGAGTAATCAAGTGAGCTATTATGACGACATAGAACCGTACGTCATATACTTTGACGAAGTGAATTTTAATACCGGTCAAATTGGTCTTCATAGCCGCGACTCTTATTGGCGCATCACTGGAGTAACCATCCGTCCCGTCTACGACGAATCACTTGACAATTAGTCCGAATAACCTGACAAGAACATGAAACTGGCAGAAGCATTGAATCAGCGGGCGGACCTGCAGAAGCGGATCGCCCAACTGCGCGAAAGACTCGCCAACAACGTCAAGGTCCAGGAGGGCGACCAGCCCGCGGAGAAGCCGGAGGACCTCTTCAAGGAGCTCGGCGGCGCCCTGAAGCAGCTCAAGGACCTGATCGTCAGCATCAACCGCACCAACCAGGAGACGGTCTGGGAAGGGAAAACCTTGACGGAAATCATCGCGGAGAAGGACACCCTGTCCATGCACATCGCCGCCCTCCGCAGCGCCCTGGACGCCGCGAACGTCCGCAGCGACCGCTACTCCCGCAACGAGATCAAGTTCGTCCGCACCATCGACGTGAACGCCCTCCAGAAGCGGGTCGACGACCTTTCCCGCGACCTCCGGCAGCTGGACTCCCAGCTCCAGCAGGCGAACTGGACGACGGACCTCAAATAGGCCGATCGACAAAAAGGAATAATAGCCGAGGCAGGGCGGGCACACCTCCGGACGGGAGGTAAAAACGTCCACTCTTCACGTAAGGTGATCCGGGAAACGGAGCCGTTCCCATAGACAACTCATTGTATGGCTCAGCACCCCGTACAAACGCACATTTGATCCCGCATTCCTCACTACCGCGTGCCGACTGCCAAAGCTGCCTCCCCCACTCCGGGGGAGGTTTTTTTATGCCCGTCAAATCAAGGCCAACCTTTTGCTGATAGCCCGGATTCCTTCCGCAATCTTTTGTTCCGTGCTGGGACGGGGATGCTTCCAGCCATTCGCATAATGGCTCAACTGCCTGATATTGATCCCGGTTTCCCTTGAAAGCGCTTTCCGAGTGATGTAATTGTCCGTATAACGAAGCTTTGCACGCGTCGTCAGGACGAACACGGGCTGCCACTCCCCCTGGTATTCCTCAGGGATGCTTTCGCCATGCATGCCCATCCCTTCCAGATGGAACTTCATTGCCTCAACGATGGCATTCTGAACAGCCTCCAGCGTAGCTCCCGTCGCAACACATGCGATCCTTTCATCCCGCGGTGCAGCCGCGAAATTCCGCTCGGTCCAATCGATGTCGATAATGATTTGATTCATATGTTTCATCACTTTTAACCGCCGCATGTTCAACAATGTTACAAAGGTATACAATTATATACTTTAATCCAAATGAACCGGGACAAATCACGAACTCTTCGAGATTCACCGTGACCGGATTCGTTAGGCAAACTTATATAGTACGACTGAATTGTGGAAGAATGATGAACGCGGAAAAACTCACACCGCAAAACAATGCAAAAAACGGTTGTCAAGGAGCTTCAAAGGGGTAAAACAACGGCCTGAAGGCCTGAACCCCAAAAACGGGATTCAGACCTGACAAATTGAGGATAAGCAGATTAGGCTGTAAGAAAAAAAGCCAATCTACGCGAAGCTTTCCGGGAGGCAGATGTTGGGAACCGCGCGGGCGGCGGCGAAGAGCGGGGCGATTTCGGCGTCGGCGAAGCCGGCGATGCCGCAGCCGATGCGGGTGACGTAGAAGAAGAGGTCGGGCCGGGAAAGGGCAAAGTCGATGAACTCGTCGACATAGGGCTTGATGGTCTCCACCCCGCCCTGCATCGTCGGGATGGCATAGGACTGGCCCTGCAGGCCGACGCCGCAGCCCCAGACGGCCCCGAACTTCTGGAAGGCCGCGTACGCCGCCCCTCCCCCGTGCATCCCGGCGAGGTTCGACCCGAACACGAAGACCTCATCGGCCCGAAGCGAAGTGATCCGCTCCGGCGTAAACGCCGGCCGCGGGATATTGTGGTAAGTTCTCATGGTTCCTTGTGTTTGCTCATGATGATGCGTTCGTATTCCTCGCAGAGGCGGCGCTTCGCCTGCTTGCTGCGTTCCTGCCAGGGGAAGAGGAGGTCGAAGGCGTGGGTGTCGCCCGGAAAGACATCGACCCGGGCATCGACCCCGGCGGCCTGGAGGTTCCGAACATAAGCGAGCGTCTCGTCATAGAACGGCTCCCCGTCCAGCACGTAGGTATAGCAAGGAGGGAGCCCGGCATAGTCCGTCGCACGGGCCGGAGACGCATAGGCGGGCACATCGGCCCTGCCATAGAGATCGCCCAAGTACTTGCGCCAGCCCTTGTGATTCCGTTTCGTGCCCCAGGTCAATCCCGGGTTATCGGCCGATGACGCCGTGTCCTCGCAATCCAGCATCGGATAGAGCGGCAACTGGAGGGCGATGGGAACCTCCCCCTTGTCACGCGCGTAGAGGCAAACCGCCGCCGTGAGTCCCCCGCCCGCGCTCTCGCCGCCGACGACGATCCGGGTCCTGTCGATGCCGAGCTCATCGGCATGCTCATACATCCACACCAGCGCCGCATAGCAATCCTCCAACGCGGCCGGATACGGCGCCTCCCCTGCCAGCCGGTATTCCGGGCTGACCACCACCGCCCCATACCGCTCCGCCAGCATCTTCCCGCACGACACCAGCACCATATAGTTCCCGCCCGTGATATATCCCCCGCCATGGATCCACAGGATCCCCGGGACGGGTCCATCGGCCTCCTTGGGGTCCTTGGCCCCATCGCCCCCCTTGGGCTCCAGCACCTTCATCTTCATCTCCCTTCCCCCCGTCTCAATCCCGACCGTCCGAAGCGCAAGCTCCCTCCCCTGCGCAAGCACAGGGAGGAGGGTAAGCGTTAAGATGGATAAGAGTCGGGGAGGATTCATCTTCCAGACACTCAGCTTCGCAAAGCCTCAACCTCCTCTTCGGAAAGGCCGGTATAGCGACATATGGTATCAACCGGGAGATTGTCCTTGAGCATGTTGAGAGCGGACAAACGAATACCTTCCACTCGTCCTTCCACTCGTCCTTCCTCACGTCCTTCGTCCCGAGCAAACTCTATCTGATTCTTTATGTCTCGTTCCGTTGTCATATCGAGTTGGTATTTTGCTCTTTCGTCGGCTGTAAAATTAGCCAATTCTGCCGAATTGAACAAGAGTTTGAAGATTTCCTGCTTGAGTTCCTCCGGCCGCTCGGTAAGATGCTCCATCTCATGGAACGCATAACAGATATTGTCCAGCACGGAGGCTTGCGGAGTCAGCGCCCTCCCCAAAGAGTTGGGAAGTTCCAGGAAGACATATTGGATCCGGGGTGTCATGAGTTCTCCGCTCTTGTCTTCCCGAATCGAATATCGAAAATCCACCCTGTCGGCGTCCTTGTGCAAGGTGAAGTCCATCAGTCCGATGAAATAAACCGTCGGGAAATCATAATCCCCCTCCCCCGCCTGTTTCTGCTTTTGGATAGCAAGCGTCGAGTTAAAGACTGCCCTTTCATAGAAATGATGCTGCGGAGATACCTGGACCTCGCAGACAAAACGGGTACCATCCTTGTCGTAACACTCGACGTCCACTCGGACATCCTTGTTGTCATCCAGGAGATTGATATGTTCGACATTGTCCGTGCGGATTTCAACAATGTCGTGCTCAGGAATGACTTCCTGCAGAAAGAGTTGAAGGAGACGCAAACTATCCTTCTGAAACAAGAACGACCGCTTGAACCAGCGGTCCAGGATGATGCGCGCATAGCGCCCCATCGCGGGTTGTTGCATATTGCCCATAAAAACCGGAATACGGCCTGCCAAGGGAAAGGCCGGCCCAGATAACTCCCCCGCAGGTCCCATCACACAAGGGCCAGCCAGAACAAAGATGCGAAGCATGACGCACATCCTCATCCAGACCGAATGCCGGTACTTCCAACTTTTTACGTTTTTTATGCCGATTATCGGTTTCTTGCCCGATCATCGTAAGAAAAAACCAAGGCTAAGAATTAATTCTTACGACTCGCGGTGGCTGGAAGACAAAAAATACAGGGGATCCCGAAGGTCCCCTGCAAGGAGGCGCACCGCAGTGCCCTCTAACTTCCTTGAAGCTGTTGCAAAGTTAATTACTTTTTTGGGATTCTCAATAGTAATCTCTCAATATTGCCCGCGGCGTCGCTGCCGCAGGCTCCATGACAGCTTTCAGCGGCTCGCGTAGGCGGGAAGGCGCTTGACGTCGAACTCCTCCTTTTACGGGACCGGCAAGCTGGGACTGTAACGTCCTCAAATAATGTCGAGAAAGTAGTCAGTATTCTTAACAATAGCGAAGATGAAAAACGGAGTCTCGATTGAGGCTCCGTTAACTGTCTTATCCATATTGTGCTTACTATCGATAGAAAGCCCAAGCTCGTTCGTCTTGCTTGAACTCTTTCTTCTTTTCGTAGTAAATATAACCTTTCTTGTGGGTCTTCTCAACGAATTCGCCCACATTTTCCCTCGGTTTGCTTAAGGGCACTTCGCACTCTTTTACGTCATTGTCATGCCAATAGACACTCATCCCCCCATCAATGACATTTACACCCATAAACAACGCATTGTAGAAATAAGTGGATCGCTCGTCAACTGTTTGAGTAAAAAGCAAACCTGGAATTGCCTTTACTTCCTCTACCCGGAATGCGCGAATGAGCACGGATGCACGGTATTCCGGATTCTCTGGATGACGGTTATCTTCGAAGGTTATATCAACGCCGGAAACATGCGTATGGAGGCTGGCTAGTGGGAAAGACGGCAGCGGATTCGGTTTCTTTTGAGGATTATCAGGATTTCGGTGATACACGATGTAATCTTTGACCACACCCCTTTCTTCATGATAATAGAATTCGACCATGTGCAAATAAACACGTCTAATCACATTGTCATTGCCGTCCAAGACGACGAAATGACCGCCATAAAGCAATTTAGCTGCAATCTGCTTAAAAGGGAGAATTAGAGAATCCTCGCGTTCAGTTTTACCTTCTCCATGTGCTCCATCAAAATCTGTGAGGTACTTGTTGAGACTCTCGGAGATGTCAATTGTATTGTTAGCCATATTGGGTGTGTTTTAAGCTTCTTCCAGTGTTATTGGCGCCGGGTCGACCTGGATGTTCCAGGTAACGCAATGCAGGGCCCCGCCGGCGTGGATGATGTCTTCACAGGGGCCGATGAATTCTATCTGCTTGTCCGGGAAGAGATCGATGAAAAGGGATTGTACATCACGGGATTCTGCAATTGGCAGCCACGGTACAAAGATACAATCTTTTACCTGCAAATAGTTCAAGAAGGCCCAGGAAAACTTGCTGATACGAGGGCCTTGGTAATGCAGTTCTTCTACTTGGAAGTGCGGCGTGAGTGCATCCAGCAGTCGCTTCCGAAGATATGGATCAGTGTCGATGTAGTTGTTTAGGAGAACACGCTCCCCTCCTATGTATCGGACCATACCATCAGCATGGCCAAATATCTCATAACGATCCCAAGGGATGATGACCAGTTCGGCAAAGAAAAGGTTTTCAAGGGCATTGACAAGCGCTTCCCGACTGTAATGAGGATTCTCTTTGAAGATCTTGTCTGTCATAATAACTTTGTCTCCACAAGGGACGACATTGCCGCCGTCCATGACGATATCCGTGGTGATGCAGTTCAGGCCAAGCTCCTTGCAGATTGCCTTGTATTGCGGGATATATCCCGAGTAACCCTGAAGGTAATCCGGATTATACCGATACAAGAGAAAGAGATCCTTCTCCAATTGAATAGGCATATAATCCCGTGCCCAGATATACTTTGAACTCTCTGTCCTCGGCAGCCACTCAAATTCAATCCCTTTACCATGCAGGGCCTGGACAAGCTCCATCGAAACCGGCTGGTAATAACTGAAGCCTTTCGCCAGATAGACTTTATTGGTTTGATTGTCTTGAATCATTTTACTTTGTCTTTGTATGTTTTTTCCATCCATGCTCTGCAGCAATTCTATCCAACTCATCAGCTCTGTCCTTGTCAACCTTGGTTCCGATGCCCTTCCTATAGAAACCAGCTAGGTTGTGCTCGGCGCAGGCTCCAGCCCCGTTTTCCACCGCCTTGGATACCCATTCAAACGCCTTCTCTTCGCAAAGAGGAACGCCATATCCATTTTCATAGCATAACCCAAGTTCATTCATTGCCATTTCGCCGCCTAAATCTGCACCCATCAATGCCAGGAGCACGCCCCGTTCAAGATTATGATACTTGCCCTCACGGAAGAGATAAATGTTAGCCAGATTACCCATAGCGTCCACATTCCCTCTTTTTGCCGCTTTCTCATACCAGTATACTGCCCAACGGAGGCTTTTCCGCAAACCGAGCCCCTGATCATAAGCAAAACCGATATTGTTCATTGCCCCAGAAGATCCCTGTTCAACCAGATTCCAAAGTACAGTCAGATGTGACGGATAATCTCGCTCCCCAAACCATCCAACAGACAAACCGTATGCGAGCGCATTTCCCGCGCGCCAACTCCCCATTTCAAATGCATCCTCCAAATAGTTCTTGCCCTCCAATGCCCTGCCCTCAGTAATTAGATCCATCGCCTTAGCATACATAACCTCCGCCGGACAGTCAGGGTTGAAGTCTTCAACCTTCTGAGCTGGCGTAAGCATCGCGTGGGAGAAAACAGTAAATTCAATTTCTTGATCTATAATTGCAGGCTTTTTCATTATATTGGCATTTAATTATTTAATAATCAATTACTTGCAAGTTTCGTTGGCAAAGATAGCCAGTTCGTCATGAACAGCCAAACAAAAAAAGTTAAAAAGTGTTAAAGGATAAAAAAGAGTTATTACGATTGATTGTGAATGACTGCATACGAATAATTGTTCGTATATTTGCATCGGTCAGTAAGACACAACACGACGAGCCATTCAGTTGGAGCAAAAGTCCCCGCCCGTGAAGGCTCACCTTCCGGTAATCTCGTGTTGCGCAGACTGGGGCAAACTTCTAGCGCCACAAGCAATTGTGGCGCATTTTCTTATTCATATCATCAACCTGATCCGCCCATCGGCCTTGACGAAGGTTTCCGGATGAGCCATGATGACAGCGTAGACCTGCTTGTCGGAGACGGGTTGGCCATCGCGGCGCACATAAAGCCTGCGCTCGTTGATTTCGCGAGCGATCTGCTCCGTCTTCATGCCGTAACCGGCTGAGGCGAGGAGATAGACGATGGCTTCGGGGAGGGACATTAAGGTATCGGTTAGCGTGAATCCCGCAGCGCATCAAAATCAATCCGGAACCACTTGTCCTGCGCCAGCCAATCCAGATATCCGGGGTCATTTCTGTACACATCAAGCATCGTCTGCCCCTTATGCTTGCCAAAGGTGAAGACATAGTCAGGACCATGCATCGGAAACACCTCGTCAATATCAACACCAGGAATATCAATCAACACCCATTCTCCGCAACCAGCACACGGGACTGTTCCTTTTTCATATGACTCCATGTACGAATTGTTGTCATCGCGAACACCATCTTGCAACAGGTAACCGTATGCTGTCCCATACCGATTGTTCTTCATTACGACCTTTTCCACCATAAAAGAACGGCCTTCCTGACTATAACGGTAATCAATGTCGAGAGACCCCTTCAAGCCCACCGGAGAACGCTTTACCTGAAAAGGAACGCGCTTGCCGATATTGAAATAAATGTTAAATACGTTATCTTGCGGATACATTGCTTGATTTTGATTTGAATTATACGGCGATGTTCCTCTCCGCAAACAACATCTCCCCTATCGCCGTCATAATCGCCACGTACTTCTCTTGGTCCTCGAACAGTTTGGAGAACGTTTCTTGCGACTCCTGATAGCTCTCGGCAGCAGCCTCATCGAAGAACTTCGGGAAGATGCTGGACAGGAAGATTTGCTTGTCCTTGGCCAGTTGGATTTTCTTCATCAGTTTCTTATCCCCCAGCATCCGGTAGTGAAGGTTGCTGAGGAGGACCCGGTCGCCGTCAGTGAAGGTGCCTCCGTATCTGGCGTTGATTCGTTCGATGATGACGTCCAGCGGAGACATCTCATCCCTGCCTGCGGCGCTTCTACCATCAGAGGTTTCGTACTCGCCCGGTTTCTTCTCCAACTTGACATCCCCTTCGTGCGTCTTGACCAGTTTGTAGTAGTCCAGGCGCAGCTTCCCTTCCAAGTCAAACATCTCCACCTTCTCGCCGGGAACCAGTTCGACCAGCCAGCTACAAAACTCGTATTCCTTCTGCATGTCGGCGTCGAACATACGGACGATCTGGCTGATGAATCCGTACCAGCGGACAAACGCGCGGAGGTTACGGCGGAACTGGTAGCGGTCGTCCTCGTTCTTGGCAAGATAACGGTCGACTACGGGTTTCAAGATACCGGTCATCTTGCCGAGCGTCTCCTTGTCCCGCATCTCCTCGCCAGTCAGACGCGCGAAGAAAGTGTCAATATCCCGCTGGTCGTAGATGCCGAATTCACGAAGGATGCGCTGTGTCTCGTAGATGAGGTTCACGTTGATATCACCCAAGAGCATCGTTTCCTGGTAGAATGGCTGGAATGCTGCTTGGATATCCTCCTCTGTGTTCACGAAATCAAGGACGTAGGTGTCGTTCTTCCCTTCACAGATGCGGTTCAGACGGGATAGAGTCTGCACGGCCTTCACGCCTTTCAGTTTCGCATCCACCACCATCGTATGCAGGAGCGGCTCATCGAAACCGGTCTGGTACTTGTTCGCCACGATAAGGCAGTTGAAGTTCTTGTGGAACTCCTCCTTGGTCTGGAGCTCGCTGATATGGGAGCCGTCGGGGCGAACGTTCATGCCCGGTTCGGTGAATTCCTCGTCGCCGTCCTTGACCACGCCGGAGAAAGCCACGAGGATGTCCATATCGCTATACTCGTGCCGCTGGATATACCGCTTAATCTCGTGATAGTAGCGGACGGCGGACAGACGGGACGGTGTAACAACCATCATCTTGCCCTTGCCGCCAATCTTGTGCATAGTGGTTTCCCGGAAGGTCTCGACGATAATCTCGGCTTTCTGGGAGATGTTGTAGGGGTGCAGCTCCTGATACTTCCGGATGACCTTCGAGGCACGGGAAGAAGGCAGGTCAGGGTTCTCTTCCACGGCCTTGGCAATCTTGTAGCAGGTCTTATAGGTCGTGTAGTTCAAGAGCACGTCCATGATAAAGCCTTCCTCGATAGCCTGCCGCATGGAATAGACGTGGAAAGCACGGTATCGGCCATCTGCGCACTCACGGCCGAAGAGCATCAGCGTCTGCGGCTTCGGGGTGGCCGTAAAGGCATAGTAGGAAAGATTGGGGTGCTTGCCGTGGGTGGCCATCTCCTCAATGAGCCGCAGCATCAGATCATCATTGTCACCGGTGGGGTCAAACTCGTCCACATACTCGGCATATTCCGCCTTGGCTTGAGTTGTATCAGCGAGAGCGGCTTTGGTCTTCAGCGCCGCTGTGCCGGTTTGTGAAGAATGCGCCTCGTCAACAATCACTGCATAGTTCCTGCCGGGCACCTTATCCACGTTCTTGTAGATATACGGGAATTTCTGGATGGTGGAGACGATGATCCGGACACCACGATTGACGGCTTCCAAGAGATCGGCGGAAGTCTTGTTGTCACCGATAGTCTCTACGGCGCCGAGAGTATGGTCAAAGCCAGAGATGGTATCCTGGAGCTGGCGGTCAAGAACGGTGCGGTCGGTGAGGACGATGACGGAGGAGAACA
>JAEEGK010020079.1_pt1 | contig 14244 bp, 11 predicted proteins | sample 8958771 | NCBI WGS metagenome assembly JAEEGK01 (sample SAMN16246547, study PRJNA631951) | gut metagenome | biome: gut microbiome; feature: rumen; material: SC-attached | host: Bos | place: Iran: Karaj | collected 2018-10
AATGGGTATGATGGGTATACGCAAAGTCCCTTCATTCCTCCGGCGAAGGCACCGTATATATAAATATAGTCACATGGGACGAGTAGGGAAAAAAGCGGCTATAAATAGCCGCTTTTATTTGAAGATCACCTTCACCTTCCTTTCCAATTCCAGGGCGGAGTAGTAGAGAATATCGAAATTCCTAATTTTCCTATTATCTCGAGGGCAGCAATTCTAGCCGGATGGATAGTATCACTACTATAATTGCCCCATCTGCGAGAATAATAAAGAGAATTGAAATTATTATCATATTCATCTCCATTGTCTCTCTCTGCTTCTCCTGTTGCCAAAAACCTATCGATTCTGTGAATGTCAAAGTCGAAATTATCGTATCCGTTCACATATACCCCGTCATTGTTGTACCACGCTACAACGTAGCAAGTGGCATCAAGCCACTCGTAGGTCGCAGCTTTCTTGTAGTTAAATTTCCCCTGCTTTCCATCCAGAAAGCTAGCGGAGATTTCTTCTGCATACTCAGGGTGAGCCAAAGCTACTTTGTAGTAGACTTTCTTCAGCCACTTGATAGCTTTCTTCTGGCTCGGACATTTTTCTGGCTCGTTAGTGCCGCAGTACAGCCACTGCGCTAACTCGCCGTAAGTGATGTCATCACCCGGCCTAAAAGTCTCGGCCGAGTAATCTTTGCTATTGACATTGTACTCTTCAAAGAGATATCTGTTAATAAAATTCTGTACCGCTGAGGGATCCTTTTCGATAGCTTCGACCTCATCGATTTTGAATTTCCCCTTCCCTGATGCTTCAACCAGATTTGCCGGTATTATAACGGCAACCGTAACAATTGTCAAAATGACAGCAACGAATATTCTTATCGCTCTCTTCATAGGCGTCTCCTTTCTAAGGTCCAATTCTAGGTAATTCTTTATAGTATTACCCGAGTGTCTAAGGGTACCGGGCCGGTTTCACGGAGTGTGTCCGGCCCGTCTGGGAGCGTCCTGATCTCTCAGGACATGACTCAGAAAAAAACTTCTTTGCTTGTCTTATCAATACATTCTTTCTTATTGCTTATCACCAGACAAAATATATGTCTGTCAAGTGTTAATTTGCATATGCGTGTACGTCTTGAACAATTCTTCCTCTTTTGTCTCTGCATAACCCTAAACCATTGACCTAGTCAAGGATTTTATCCTGATAGTTCAATTGAAATAATGAGTCCGATATCGCGTTATTGACTTTTCACATAGCTATAACAAATTAACATCATTGACTTCAAAACAGTTATTTCCCGTGGAGGGGCTTTGATTTACAGCGAAGGAGCCGCAACTATATGATAATCCATTTTGTTACAGATCCGCATCCGGATTCGGATCTATGTTTCCGATGATATAATAAGTCATTCACTGAACTCCACACGACAGTCGCAGATCAATCGTCAACATCGGAAACAAAACGGCGACTTCGTTTTAAATCAAAACCCCTCCACGGGAAATAACTGTTGCCATAATTCTGCCGAGATGATTATATTATATCATATAGATATTATATACTGTTACAGTTTTGGAAGTGAGGATTCAATATGGGCGACTTGTTATCAAATCGCAAAATGTTCACATTACAGTAAATAGCTTAATGATCAAATAACCAAGTCCCTCATTTACGAGCTTATACGTGCTCTTCGCGAAGAGCCGGCTTCATACAAGAAGTAGTTCTACCTCTCAAACTTCTCTATCCTGCAGGAGTGGATCTTCTCCTTCTCATCATAGTTGATTCCCACAAAGAGTAGTTGCCCGCTATAGTGCTGTAAACTGTCAAAGTACCTCTTGTTTTTGATCTGGTCAAGGGCACTTTCGGTACAGGAATTGCGCTTGAGCTCAATGATCATGGCCGGGCGGTTCGCCTTGAACGGAATGAACACTACATCAGCGAAGCCCTTGCCCGTCGTCATCTCTTTGATGACGGTGTACTCGTTGAGCGCATAGATATATGCGAGATAGATTGCGCTCTGGAGCGCGTCCTCGTTGTTATAGCTGCGATTGCTGGTCACATGGATATGTGAAACGTCGAGTGCCTTCGCAACGGCATTTTCATCGCCGCTTATTGTGTCTGTGAGAAGATTCTTAGAATCGTTGATTATCTTATTTGTCTCTTTATACTCGTTCTCTGTTTCGATGGCATTAAACCATTCCTGTCTTACCTCTTTGTTAGGGATTCGACAAGTGCTGTCCTCACGATTGTACGCAAGATAGCCAAGGTGAATCAGGTAAGTGAAGATATCGCTCTTGGTAAAAAAGGAATCCATGGTGTTCATGTATCGGGTTATGTTTACATCTGCGTTTTCTCCGGCGATCATTTTGATAACATCTTCTCTGACACCTTCAAAATTTGCACGGATCCTTTCGGCGATAGCATCGTAGGTAGAAGTCATTCCCCAATAACTCCCGAACGATCTGCTCTCAATGCAGCGAACGACAGATTCCGGATTGTATATTTCAAATTCATGCTGTTTATACCCATCGTACCAACGCCTACACTCTTCATAGTTGATGCCGTGTTCACGGCACAGCTCGATCACCTCTTGAGAGGTAAAGCCGATATACTCAGCAAGATCTCCGGCATCAAGAATAGTATACTCCCTAAAATTATTAAGCTTTGACTGAATCTTATCACGAACAACAGGAAGAATTCCTGTCAGATATGCAAGCGAAATTGCGGGTCTGAGTGTATCGCTCTTAAAGAGACCGTTAAGGAAACTCAGATACTCGTTGAACAGTTCCTGCGAAACCTTTTCACGGGCAAGAACATCGTACTCATCCATAATGATGACAAATGTCTCCCCTGTAGAGGAATATACCTTCAAAATACATTCACCCAGTGAATCATCATCCATAAACGAGATTTCCGGGAACTGTTTTCTCATTTCTTCTTTGATCTTGTCAGTTATCCTGTGGATAAGATTGTTCTTATCCATCGTGTTTTGATACTCACTGTTTATGTCGAGCTTTATGACATTAAGCTTGTTGAGTTTTTCTTCAAAGCAGGGATCCCCGGCAATCTTAAACTTTGCAAAAAGCTCGCGGGAATCACACCCCTTTGAATAATAGGCAGAAAGCATGTTTCCGGCGATCGTCTTGCCAAAACGGCGGGGACGTGAAATACATATATACTTGTTTCCGGATCTGATAATCTTATCCACAGCAGCTATCATCATGGTCTTATCAACATAAATAGCTGCATTTACGTTCTCGTTGAAATTCTCGTTTCCCGGATTAAGATATATGCCCATCTACGTCCCCCTTTTTCTTCTGTCTACCGCAGTTTTTACTTCATTTTGATCCGCTGAGTAAATGCATCAAACCACCGTAGATCATATCAAACTTTTAAGATCCTCAAACACATATCCGTGAGCGTCCGCAACGTTCTTGTTTGTGAGCTTGCCGAGGTAGCAGTTTACGCCGCTGGCGATGACCGCGCTCTTCTTGCAGGCCTCCTCGAGTCCGTCCTTCGCGATCTGAAGGCCGTACTTAAGGGTAGCGTTTGTGAGGGCGATCGTACTGGTACGAGGCACGGCACCGGGCATGTTTCCGACGCAGTAATGAACAACGCCTTCTTCGATGTAGACGGGATCATCGTGGGTTGTGACATGCGATGACTCGCCGCATCCGCCCTGATCGATGGCAACGTCCACGAACACTGCTCCGTTCTTCATCTCAGGGAGATACTTCTTCTTGAAGAGCTTCGGTGTCGAACCGCCGGGGATGAGGACCGAACCGATGACGAGGTCGGCATCCTTAACAACGCGCTCGATGTTGCTGTCTGTGGAAACAAGTGTCTGGATGTGAGCTCCGAACATGTTGTCGAGCTGCTCGAGGCGCTTAAGATTGACATCAAGGATCGTAACGTTGGCACCCATTCCGACTGCGATCTTGCATGCGTTCATGCCGACCGTACCGCCGCCGAGGATGACCACGTTGGCCTTCGGTGTTCCGGGAACGCCCGCAAGGAGGATTCCTTCACCGCCGAAACGCTTCTCAAGGTACTTGGCTCCTTCCTGGATAGAAAGGCGACCCGCGATCTGTGACATAGGCGCGAGACAGGGAAGTGAACGGTCCGTCTCTTCGATCGTCTCGTAAGCAACCGCCTTGACCTTGCCTTTGAGAAGTGCGTCCATCTGCTGCTTGTCTGCAGCGAGGTGGAGATATGTATAAAGGATAAGACCCTCATGGAAGAGCTCGTACTCCTCCTCGAGCGGCTCCTTAACTTTGACCATCATATCAACGAGGTGCCATACGTCAGCCGCGTTGTCGATGATACTCGCGCCCGCGTTCACGTACTCATTGTCCGAGAAGCCCGAGCCGACACCCGCACCCATCTCCATATAAACGTGATGACCGGCCGCAACGTAGGCCTTCACGTTGTCGGGTGTGAGCCCCACGCGGAACTCGTTGTTCTTGATCTCTTTTACGCATCCGATTTTCATGTTGTGTAAAACCCCTTTCAGTTTTTTAACGCTTATGTGACATATTCTAGCATATCCGCCCGGATATATCATCTACTTTTCCGCGTGCATCGCCTATGATGATGTATTATAATTCATAATTTATCAAGTATATTCCCTGCGAGCATGCAGGTTTCTCCGACATCATCCTTTGCTCTGTCTCCGGCACGGCCGTGAAGATTTACTGAGAGGCACGCTGTCTCAAAGCATCCCCGGGACATAAAGGGGATATCGGAGATTCCTTCCTTGGTGAGGGGATCAGCTCCCTTCTCTTCGTTTTCTTGGCGAGTAACCCTCATGTTTCTCGCAAGAAGTCCTGCGGTGATGCCTGCGAGCACATCCCCCGAACCGCCTTTTGACATGCCGCTGTTGCCGGTTGTGTTCACATAGACAAGTCGTTCTTCCCCCGGATCCGCCACAACAGTCCTCGCGTCCTTAAGTACAACGACAGCACCAGTTTCACGGGCCGCGAAAAGAGCAGCTTCCGCGGGGTTGCGCTTTATCTCCCCGGTCGTAGTTTCCTCGCCGAGCCCCTTTATCACCCTGATCATCTCCCCTATGTGAGGCGTGATGACAGTGTTTCCTCTTCCGATCCGTCTGTTTATAAACTGTATTACATCCCTGACGCCGATTACTTCTCCGACGTTCTGATCATTACCAAGCAGAGGATCTGTGCCATCTTCTCTGAGATTGATACCGTCGAGGGCTCCTTCGTTGTTTAAAACCTCAGGGTTAAATATAATGTTCAGCGCGTCCGCGTCAAGCACGAGGCGCTGTCCCTCTTTAAGAGACGCGATCACACTCTTCAGAAGCGCTGCCGACTGCGGTCCCGTCCCGAGACCGGGGCCCACAAGGATTACGTCCGCCCAGGCTACAGAGCTCGCCAGTTTCTCCAAGAACTCACTCCCGTTTTCTCCTCCGGTTTCACCGCCGCTGTTTTCCGTTTCTGCACCGTTTCCGGAGTTATCAACGTCAGCGCCGTTTTTCCCTCCGGGATTAAGTCCGTGTCCGTCCGCCAGATCACCGTCACTATATGTCAGCATCATCGCTTCGGGGAGCTTGTCCATGAGAAGCGTACGGTTAACCTCGTGGGTAACGACCTTCACAAGCCCCGCTCCGACCCTGAAGCACGCGCTACTGCACAGATAAAGCGCACCGTAGATATCCTTTGAGCCGGCCACCATAAGCACCTTGCCGTTCGTGCCCTTGTTGGAGTCAGGCTTCTGCTTCGGAGCGATCCTCCTTGCGTCCGCCTCGTCAAACTCGAATGCGGAGACTCCCTCAAAGAGGCGCTTTGCCTCCGTAAGTTCCCGCGGCGTGTAAAGCCCTATCTCCCGTCGCAGGATCCTGCCGCTGTAGGTGCGGCCTTCGTTTACGAGCATTCCGAACTTGATGTATTCAAAAGTAACGGTGATATCGCACTTCACCGCACATCCCATCACGATCCCGGTATCGGCGTCTATTCCGCTGGGGATATCACAGCCCACAACCAGGGGACGTTTCAAGCAAACTGCATTTATAGCTTCAACCGCACTTCTGTACACGCCTTCAACTTCACGCGTGAGCCCTACTCCGAAGATCCCGTCTATTATTACCTCATACTTTGAAAACTCACTTTTCAAGGCGGATATTGCATCCTGCCCTTCTCCGGTGTCCGGACTCTTTTTGACAGTGAAGTCAATATCTTCTTCACAAAGGAACTTTACTCCCAGGTTTCTCGCGATCTTTTCCTGTACAAGAAACGATTCGGTCTTCTTTGCCTCTTTATTCACTTCGTACACTGCGGTATCGAAGCCCATGCTCTTCAGGATGCGTGCTGCTGCCACGGCGTCTCCTCCGTTGTTGCCGCCGCCAACTACGCTGAGGATTCTGACCGAGGCACGGTTTTTCTCCGGCTCCTCAAGAACCGCATTTGCCAATTCGAGCGCAGCTCTCTCCATAAGGACAATACTCGGGATGCCGACATGCTCCGAAGTATAGCGATCTATCTCACGCGCCTGTTTTCCGTTTACATAATATTTCATGTAACACCTTCCCGCCAAATTCTGCTGAGTCTCGAGGTCCTCTCCCGACATTTTTCTTCCAACCGGTTATTACTATTTCACAAGGTCAGAGTTGTCGGAATTCAGTTTGGTTTTGTATCAATCTCTTCTAAAGATGTCCCTCGTGTACACCTTCCCGCTCACGTCGCTGAGGCAGCTGTCATAGCGGTTTGCGATGATCGTGACGGAGCGGTTTTTAAACTCCTCGAGGTCGTTGACCACAGTGGAGCCGTAAAATGTCGAGCCGTCCGGGAGGGTAGGCTCGTAAACGATCACATGTGCACCCTTGGCCTTGAGGCGCTCCATGACGCCGCGGATGCTGGATTCGCGGAAGTTATCGCTGCCGGCCTTCATCGTGAGCCTGAAGACCCCGATCGTCGCGCTCCCATACTCCGTTCTGAACGCCTCCGAAGCGGGATCGTACCCCGACTTTTCAAGGACTCGGTCCGCGATATGGTCCTTACGTGTGCGGTTACTCTCGACGATCGCCCTGATAAGGTCCTCCGGAACATCCTTGAAGTTCGCAAGGAGCTGCTTGGTGTCCTTGGGCAGGCAGTACCCGCCGTAGCCAAACGAAGGGTTGTTGTAGTGCGTTCCGATCCTCGGATCGAGGCAGACACCGTTTATGATCGACTCCGTGTCGAGTCCTTTAAGCTCGGCGTAGGTATCAAGTTCGTTAAAGTATGAAACACGAAGCGCGAGGTATGTATTGGCGAAAAGCTTCACCGCCTCAGCCTCGGTATATCCCATAAAAAGTGTGGGGATGTCCTGTTTCTGCGCGCCCTCCGCGAGAAGACCGGCGAAGACTCCCGCGCTCTCCTTCGAGTCCCCGTCGCACCCGACTATGATCCTGCTCGGGAAGAGATTGTCATAAAGCGCCTTCGATTCACGCAGGAACTCGGGACTGAACAGGATGTCTGTGAGGCCGTACTTCTCTTTAAGAGAAGCCGTGTACCCCACGGGAACCGTGGATTTTATAACTATTGTGGGAAGCCTGCGATGCCCCTCGGTATCACAGTCCCCGTTTTTGCACGTCCGCCCTGCATTCATTTCTCCTTTTTGACCCGCAATGCCCTTGATGCACTCGATCACATTCTCCACCGCGCTGCAGTCAAAACAATTGGTCGCGGGGTCGTAGTTTGTGGGGGCTGCGACGATCACGTAGTCTGCTGCAGCATAGGCGTGAGAGGCATCCGTAGTGGCCGTGAGTCTCAGGGTGCGGGTTCCGACCTTCGCCTCGGCGAGGTACTTCTCGATGTACTCGTCACGGATCGGCGACTCGTAGTTCTGCAACTTGGCGACCTTCGCGGGATCTATGTCGACCGCGGTCACACTGTGATTCTGCGCCAAAAGCACAGCAAGGGACAGACCCACGTAGCCTGTCCCCGCAACTGCGATCTTTATTTCCCTGTCAAGTGTGTGTTCACTCATTGTTAAACTCCTCTTACCTTCAGGACAGATCTTTGTGCAAAACCTCTGTGTGCCTTTCCTGAAAGACATTATCTATATTACCATAAACGGGCACTTGTTTCATCATGTCTTTTTCTCACTGTCTCTTGTTTTTTCATAGAATCTTCCGTTTTTGGTCCCGACGGATATGTGTTATCGTCTCCAGGCTGCGATCCTTGACAATCATACAAAATTGAGGTATCTTAACAGCAAAAGTTAGCATTTGCTAACGAAACTGCGTATGTTTTATCTGAGGTATCTGTATGAACTGGATTGTTGATAATCTTGGAACTATAGTCATATCCGCGGTATTGATCGTGATCGTGGCCGTAGTGATACGTTATGTGATAAAGAACAAAAGCAAGGCTATATGCGGTGGCGACTGCGCTCACTGCAGGGGATGCAGCGGAACTTGTAAAATGAACCATACTTCCGGTGGAACCCCTCAGTAAAGGCTCCGTTAGGAAATCCGAAATATAAAATTCCCGGAAAAAAGTAGGAAAAAGTAATTCCTAGAAAAAAAGTAGGAAAAAGTATTGACAGGACAGAAATGACAGTATAAAATATGTTCAGTTAGCCGGGGCTAACCCGAACCCATAATTCTTCCTTATTCGTTTTCTCCGACCACGCGGGTTTTTGATCCGCAGCTCTGGGCAATGGGTTAGCACCGTCGACTGACTGTCAAACGCTGTTCTCTTTATAGGGTAGATAAATTGATCAGCTCCTTGTGTATAAAAAGAAAAACTCGGTGATCCCGAGTTTTTCTTTTTATAACAAATTTCACCTGTACTTAATACTCTGCTTTTCTTTGAGAAAGCTGTTTTTTACCAGTCCGAATCCCAGTCACTGCCGCCCCAGTCCGAATCCCATGAATCCGAGCTGTCCCACGACCAGTCGCTGTCCCAGTCGCTGTCGTCGTCCGAGTCAAACCACGAGCTCGAACCCGAGGAAGACGAGGACGAGTCGTCATCGTACCAATAGCTGTTTTCAAAGCTGTTGCTCCCGAAGTACGAATATGTATCGTAGTTCGAATAATTGTCACTGTTGATATCCGAATAGATCGATGACGACGAGTCGGCATACTTCCAGCTGTTATAGGAGTTATCATAGTAATACCATTCATCACCCTGACGGTAGTAATCCGTACCTCTGTAGCTGTAGTACCCGTTGGGGATACCGTCCGCGAAAATCAGCGCGATGATCGCGAGCAGTACGATGACAAACGCGATGATAAAGATCTTGCTTGTAAGGAGCGACTTTAGGCATCCGCCCGGCTTGTTCGTACCGGTCGGGTAGCTCGTACGCGGGCGCGAATTGTTCATGCGCTTCTGATCTTCAATCTGGGAACGCAGGCGCTGATAAAGCTCGTTGACTGCGTAGGCCTCGTCGGAGCCCTGATAGCGGATGGCTCTCGTGCCGTCTGCCTTGTTCTTGTAGACAACACAGTCGCCACTTGAGTTCTTATAGATACCGAAAGCCTTGGGCTCGCGGACATCCTTGCCGATAAAGAACCTTGTCACTTCCTCGGGCGGAAGGTTCCGCGCGATATACCAGTCCTTTAACTGCTCGATCGTCTGCGGCGAAGATCCCGCAGTCCTGTTCACACCCGAGAGCGGCGCGCCGCAATGCGGGCACGACTTCTCGGTCTCGTCTATCATGCTGTCGCAATAATCACATTTTATCTTCATATTTGTTATCTCTGCGGATAGATCACAAAGTTGGCCACTACGGGGATGCTGTTCTCCTCACAGACTGCGTACTCGTCTCTGACCACGTTGGGAAGACTGTTCTTCATGGTCACCGCAAGTACTGCGACCTGCGAGCCTCGGAGTCCCTGAAGAGCTTCGAGCGAGTTTGAAGGGGAACCTGCCTGTGCCTCAAGTCCCTTGGTCTTCTTAAGTGTCTCAAGAGTCTTGTTAAGGACCGAATCCGTGTAAGACGCATCGGAATCCGATACGATGAACACCTTGCCGGCATTTCGGTCCGAGCAGATGCTTGCGATACGGTCGCAAACGATCGCAACGGCCTCCTCTTCGGGGATCCTCTTCACTCCGTGGAACTCGATCTTCTGTCCCCAGTTATGGAAAACCTTGCCGAGGAAGATCTTCGATCTGGTCTTCTGAACAACAACTCCGATACACTTCTCTTTGGTGAGACGCTTCACATCGTCAAATGTCTTGACGCCGGGAGCGAAAAGATAAGCGATCGCAACGATGATCACCGCGAGCACACCGCCCACAACAAGTCCGATAGCGGGGTAGCGGAGCTTGTGAAGCTGCTCCTTAACCTCCTGCTCTTTTTCAATGAGGTAATTGAACACCTCGCTCTCCTGCTGGTCCATGGAGTTCTTGGCGCTGGTCTCAAAGTTGTAGTACTCGGTAACGAGCTGTGAACCCTGCTCGGCCCTTCCTCTCTGATACTCTGCGATGCCGGTGTCGTAACGCTCGGTGTAAGTCGTGGTAAGCTCGGAAAGATCCACCTTAAGACCTGTGCTCTTGAGTGTCTCAAGATGCTCCCTGATGGCTGCGTCGGCCACTCCGATGAGCTGATCCGCATCCTCACGACTGTTGGCCGTAACCTTGAGGGTCAAAAGACCCGTGTACGAGTAGTCGATGCTTCCGTTCACAACGTCGCCGACCTTGTCCGTGTCGATCCTGTACGAATCCTGGTCAACGCTTCCCGAAAGCGAGATGAGCTCGTTGATGTATCTGGCATCTATGTCGCTGCCGAGCATGCCCGCCATCTTCGTATAATCATCAAGGTCCAGGGAAGAATCGATAAAGGACGAAACCACACCGGAATAGTTTGACTTTACAAGGTACTCCCTTGTAAGGATGCTCACGTTGTTGGCGTCGAGCTTCATCATAAGGCTGTTGTCGGCGTAGAACCGGTTCTCCTTGATCCTCTCCTGGTAGGTCCGGTAACGCGTGTAAAAGAGATCAACGGTTCTGAGCTGTTCCTGCGTCATGTCCTTGACCATCTCGTTGTACGTAGCGTCACCGTACTTGTTCTGGATGGAATTATACTGTCTGTACAATAAGAAACCACCGATCACGACCATGCCGAGTATCGCTATGAGCGCGATAAACTTCCAGCGGTGCAGCATATACGCAAACATGTCCCCCAGGCTGATGGTGATCTCGTTGTCTTGCTCGTTCATTCTATATCTCCTCTTGCGTGTTTCATTTGTAGTTTTCTGTAGGTTTTTTGTCCGGTTCTTTAACGCATATATTACAGCTCTTTTCTTTCCCGGCTCAAACACGACTAACAGTTTATCATATAAGCGCGGAATTTACCACATAAACGTTAAAGGCTCACCTGACCGTTTTGGTCTTTAAAACCTCGAGCATGGTCTCAAACTTGTCAGTCGCCCCGTCGCCCCTCACAGACTCGTATGTACCCGTCATCGCCTCGTAGCTGATGAGCTCCTGATCGGTGATCCCGAGCGCAGGAGCCTCCTTGTTGTAGGTCTCCATGTATGTGCTGTATGCGCACTCATCCTTGTCGATAAAGTAGTGCGTCTGCTCGTAGGTGTCGATCGCCATAGTGAAGGTGCTGGAGCCCGATGCCTTAAAGTCGCTGCCGAAGGTGTAGAACCTGCTCGCGACGTACCCGCCGTTGCCGTAGATCGCGTCGCATACGATGCTCTGACCGGGATAGTAGGCGAAACTGCCTCTGTCACCGAGAGCCGCGCCGCTGTCGACAGTCTCGTCCTCGTTGTAGTCGTAGAAGTATATCCTTACGCTTCCGGTGTGATCGTCTCCGTCAGCAAGTATGAGCTCCGGAACCTCGTCATCATTGATGTATGCAAGTGTAAACCTGAGCGTTCCCGCGCGGAGCGGATCGCTTTCCGCCTGTTTCCTTACAACCTTCGTGTATTCCTCGAATGCCCCCTCTATCGGCGAATCGGGCTTGCCGGAGCAGGCGCAGAGCGTCAGCATGAGCGTCGCTGCGACCAGTATATAAATGATTTTGTTCCTCATCCCAGACTTCCTTTCAGACCCGGGGTCAGCCCCGGGTGAACTAATATATTATATCAAAAGCCCTATGATCTTTGCAGTGTTTCTGCAAAAATTCACAGGGCTTTTGATTCACAAGTCTCCCACACGGTGAGATAATAATATCATAACCACCCCTGATCAAGTCAATAGATATGTGGTTAAACCCCTGTATTTTCATGCATTTGCGTCGTTCAGGATTAGTCGACCCGGATCAGATCAGAATACAGGTCTTTCCTGTACACACCGTCCGCATAAAGCTTCCGGAAGCTTTCCACAACGCTCTGCCTGTCTTCCCTGTAAGTAACGCCGAACCACTGATCATCCGTCGGCATGAGTGTGAATTGTGTGCCCGATTTGATCATGTCATCGGCGATCTTGGGAAGAAGGTACTCTTCCGTCAGAGGATCCGTCATGCCTCTGTGGAACTTGGGGAATCCAGCCTTAAGCACCTCGAGGAACGAGACCGGGAAACACCAGAAATTCATGGAGACAAAGCTTCCCTCGTCGAGCCTGACGCCGTCCGCTTCCGCCCCGGAAGCGGTTTTTCGGATGTTTCTTGTTTCTTTGATCCCCGTGAGCTTTTCGCCGTCAAGGGAGCAGATCCCGCGGGTCACCCCGCCGTTGTCGGAAAGAGTGTTCCCCAGCACGTAACCGATCAGTCCGCAGCTGTCGAGTGAAAGGAGATCGGCGGCCTTAACGAAAGCGTTACGTCCGTAGTAGTCGTCCGAATTGATGACAGCGAAGCTCGAGTCGATCATGTCGGCAGCGCACAGCACTGCGTGACCCGTGCCCCAAGGCTTTTTCCTACCCTCGGGGACATTATCGACCATCATGTCCTTTTCCTGGAAAGCGTAGCAGATCTCAACCCCGAGGGGTCCGCAGACGCGCTCGATCCTGTCTCCGATCCTTTCCCTGAAATCAGCCTCGATGTCGTGTCTGATTATGAACACGACCTTGCGAAATCCGGCAGCGATCGCGTCATGCACCGAATAATCTATGATAAGCTCATCGGTCGGTCCGACCGGTTCGAGCTGTTTGATCCCACCACCATACCTTGCCCCGATCCCGGCGGCAAGTATCACAAGTGTTTTTTTATCCATCCTGTTTTGTTTTCCCTTTATATATTCATTTTTCCTCACACCACTATTAATACGACTGTTTACCCTTTATAATATGTGCATTTTTCAGCTTCTTGTAAAGGCGAAATCTAAAACTTCTTATTCTCATGCCACTTCCAGGCCGTCTCGATCACGGTCTCGATGTCGCTGTACTTGGGAACCCAGCCGAGCACCCGTCTTGCCTTCTCGCTGCTGCCCACAAGGATATCGGGGTCACCGGGACGACGGTCCGTGATGACCACGGGAAAGTCCCTGCCGGTCACCCTTTTCACGGCCTCGACGATCTCGAGGTTGCTGAAGCCCTTCTCGGTACCAATATTGAAGAAGTCGTTCTCTCCGCCGCGGTCAAAGTAGTCGAGCGCCGCGATGTGCGCTTCCGCGAGGTCGAGCACATGAACGTAGTCCCTGATATTGGTTCCGTCGGGGGTGTTATAGTCATTTCCGAAGATCATCATCTCGTCTCGGAGGCCACTCGCCACATCAAGAGTGATGGGTATAAGGTGCGTCTCGGGGGTGTGGCTCTCGCCGATCTCGCCCTCCGGGTCCGCGCCGCATGCGTTGAAGTAACGGAAGCCGACGTACCTGAGACCGTACGCACGGGCGTAATCCTTAAGGATCATCTCGATCATGAGTTTCGTTGACGCATATGGACTCATGGGTCTCTGCGGCAGATCCTCAGTGATAGGCACGCGTTCGGGCACGCCATACGTCGAACACGAGGAACTGAAGATGATCTTATTGCAGCCCTGTTCTCTCATCACGCTAAGGAGATTGAGGGTGTTCGAGATATTGTTGACATAGTACTTTTCAGGATCAAGACAGCTCTCGCCCACATATGCGTAGTTCGCGAAATGGAAAACAGCCTCGATGTCGCGCCCTTCGAAGGCTTTCCTGATGTCGTCCTTGTTCGCGATGTCGCCCTGCACGAACTCACCTGCCACGACAGCTTCCCTGTGGCCGTACACGAGGTTGTCGAGCACAACTGTATCAAAGCCCTTGCGGGCAAGCATTTTATTAACATGGCTGCCGATGTATCCGGCTCCTCCGACTACGAGTATGGACATTTTATTTTCCTTTCCCGAATATAGTTTGACATACTTTTTTACACATTCTTACATTACCACTTTTAACAAAAAAACACAAAT
>JAEEGK010020080.1_pt1 | contig 14243 bp, 15 predicted proteins | sample 8958771 | NCBI WGS metagenome assembly JAEEGK01 (sample SAMN16246547, study PRJNA631951) | gut metagenome | biome: gut microbiome; feature: rumen; material: SC-attached | host: Bos | place: Iran: Karaj | collected 2018-10
GAAAAATACAATGTGGATTGGGGATTGGGGATTGGGGATTGGGCCCAATCCCCAATCCCCAATCCCCAATCCCCAATCCCCAATCCCCTTAATTATATTATTATCTTTAATTAAATAATATCTTATTTACTTTTTATCTTTAATAAAAAATATAATAATTATTATTATTATCTTCTTTTAGATTTTTATTCATTTTTATAAATATTAGAAAATTATTTTATTATATTTTTAATTTCTTCCATACCGATAAGCTATTGTTTCTTTGAATATTAAAAATGGCCTTTCTCTTTCTGTTTGATTATTTTCTTTTGATTTTTATTAATTTTTGAATTTATTCTATATTTTATTTAATTCTTTTTTACTAAAATTTAAATATTAATTAATAATTATTGAAAAAAATAATATGAGTATTCTACGCTTAGGAACTTATCCTATTCATGAATTATTTTCATTTTTAGAATATAAAAGAAGACTACAAATATGTAGCAGATCAAATCAATTATCAAAAATGTTATATATTAAAAAATCATCATTTAAACTATATAATTATTTAATAAATGCTTTTAAAAAATATAATATTTTTCCTTTAAATTTACAAAATTTATATGACAAAACCTTTGAATATTTTGAAAATGACTTAGGAGTAGAAGATATAAATTTAATATTTTCATATTTTTTACAAAGTTTAGAGAACAATCCAGTAAAAGATGGAATGGTAAAATTAAGTCCATTATTTGATAATTATTATGAATTTTTAGGTATTCAATGTCCTGAATTTGAATTAAAATTAGTTTCTTTATATGATATTGAAAAAAATGATTGTTTAAAAAATGAAAAAATAACAATATTAAATATTAATTTTACAATATCTTCTTCAATGGAAAAAGATATTCCCATTCTTCATGAAAATTTAAATTATTTACTTTCATTAAATCATTATAAAAATATTCAAATAGTAATAGTTGGTGAAGGAGTTTTTACTCAAGATTCATTTGATTGTATACATTTAGAAAAATTAGAAAAACTTCAATTATCATTTATGGATCTTTCAAGTAATGACATTATAAATTTCTTTACAAAAGTTTATGATTCTCATAAAAAATATCCTTTAATTTCATTAGATTTAAGTTCAAATAAATTAGATGATGAATGTTCAGATTTATTATGTTGGGTTATTGAAATTAATTTTCCAGAATTACAAAAAATAAATATTCATGGTAATAATTTCACTTCTGATGGTGCAGAAAGAATTTTACAAAAATTACATAAATCTAAAGAAATTGATATTGCTTTAAATAAAGTTGGAAAAGAAGAAACAGATATATTTAATAGATACAATAAAAGAGCAAAAGAATTAAAAATTATTACTGATTTTAGATTTAATATTAGAGAAGATTTTGAAGATAATAAATTAACTGATTTTTATGAGAAATTTAAAGATTTAAAAAAAATAGAATTATTTGAAAATAATTCAATTAATATTAGTCAACTTTTTAAGTTAGAAGAACATTTACCAAAAGAAGAAGAAGAAGTTATTGAAAAACAATTAAAAAATATTCCTTCTTGTTTAAATAAAATGAAACAAGTTGAAAATATAAATTTCACAGGAACTTATAAAGCAGGGAAAATATTAGAAAAATGTGATAATTCATTTTTAGAACAATTAAAAGATTATAGTTTATCATATTGTAAATTATCAAATAAATGTGTTGAAGTAACAGGAAAAATGAAAAATTTAGAAACATTTGATTGTTTATATGTACCTTTAACAAGTGAATTAATAAATAATTTAAGTAATTCAATAAAAAATAATTTATCAAATTTAAGAGGAATATCATTATATCATACTTTTTTAACTTCAAAATCAGTTGAAAAGTTAATTTATATAATAAATAATATGAAAGATTTATTAAGTTTTGTAATTGCTGAAAATGATATTGGAACAGATTCAATTATTAAAATTACTAAAAGTTTAAGTGAAAATTGTCATGATTTAACTATTTTAGATATATCTAAAACAATAAATCCACATAATGAAGGTTTAAATGAACTTTGGGATTCTTTAAGTAAAATTAACAATTTAAATAAATTTAAATGCCAAGATAATTGTATTAATGCTAAAGATATATTATTATTTCAAAATAAATTATCTGATAATTTTATTATGTTAAATCATATTGATTTTTCTTATAACATTGATATTGATGCTACAATTTTAAATGATTTTTTACCAGAATTTAAAAAATATTTAAATCATGTTGAAGTTCTTTTATTTTGGGGAGTTGGAACTTTAACTGAAGATGAATTAAATAAATTTAGAGGAATTTTCCCTGGAAGAATAAAAATGAGAAATAAGAAAAAAAGCAGTTAAATAATATTCTATTTAATAAATATTTATTACAAAAATATTAATTTAGTTTAAATATATTAAAGAAAGATATTTAACTAAATCTTTATATACTATCAAATAAGTTAATTGAAAAAAAGATTGATATAATGAATTCAAATATTATCTGTTTTATTTTAGCTTTTTGATTATACTAATTTTTCTGTCATATAAGAAATAATATTTTTAATAAAAATTCTAAAAATAATATTATTAATACTGGAAAAAAATAAAATGAATTTTATTTTTATTATTATTAATTTGAAAAAAAAAAGTTCAAAAGTATTATTAAAACTTTAAAAAAATTATTCTTTATGTAAATGAAGAGTCTTTAATGATTAAATGTATTTAATTATATATTAATTATCATTTTCTCTTTTATTTTATTTTCATAAAAATTTATTTTAAATACAAAAATTATTAAAATTAAGGTAAATTACTATTTTTTTTTTAAACAATTAAATATTTAATATATGCTTATTTTTCAAATTTCATAAAAAAATAATGCCTTAATTCAATACAATTAAAACAAAAATCATAAGTTGTTGCTAACTCTTGCCAAAAGTGATCTACTATTGAAATATTATTTTCTTCATTTTTATCAATATTTAATAGCCATTGATCTCTTATTCCTTGGACAAATTTATTAAAATTTTCTTCAGTATAAATATTCTTGACTAAACATTCTATATCTTTTTTTAAAGGATCTTCATCATTCATTTTTTTTAAAATTATTTGGTTATTTTCTATTAAATTAATTCTCCATATTATTTGACATAAAGACATAAATTCTTCAAAATTCTCAACAGGAAAATTTTGTTTAAGAAAATAAATTTTTTCTGGAGAATTAGAAGCCAAAGTAAATAATTTTAATATCATAAATTCATCATTATCATATTTTTCATTAAAATTAGATAAATCTAATAAAGCAAATTGATATTTAATATATTTATTTTCTTTCTCATTTTGATTTATTAAAAAATTTTGATAAAAAGACTTTCTTTCACTAGGTTCCTTAATTGCATATAAACCTTCTTTAATATCATTTATAATAAATTCTCTTATTTTAAAATTTTTAAGTATTTCCCTTATAAAATCTTCTGCTTGATTTCCACTTAATAAATTATCATATGAAATACATCCCATTGCAAAATTTTAAAATTAAATAAATAAATATATCATTAATCATAAAATAAATAAAAATGATAATTTATTGGTGTAGAAATAAATCCAAAAAAACTCATCAAGTTAAAGTCATTGAAAATAATTATAAACTAAAACAAAATTTAACACCAACGAATATTTCTTCAGTTTCAAATTTAAATGTTTCTTATGGAATTGAAGAATTTATTTCCGACTATAAATCTCAAAATTATTCGTTTTTATCTGAAGATTCAGATATAATTAATGATATTAAAATTGATAATAATAATAGTTATTTAAGATGTGAACAATCTTTTAAAAATGAATTTAATTTATTTGATGAATCAAAAGAATTTAAAATAAATTTTGAGAATTTCAAATCTTTAGATATGGAAAATAAAGCAAAATTTATTGGAAATATGTTCGAAAAAAAAAATGAATGTTTATATCAAAATATATTGCATATTGTAAATTTATGTAAAAATGATAATAGAATATATAGTTTATTTATTGAAAAAATAACTTTTTATATTATGGATATTATCAAAAGTCAAAAAAATTTAGAAATTATCAATAAATTATTTGAAATTCTTTCTTTTGAAGATAAAACAAATTTAATTTATAAAATTTTGAAAAAAACTAATGAATTATTGATAGATGGAAGAGGATATAAAATTCTTTTATTATTAATTTCATTTCAAAAAATGCAAATCAATAATATAATACTTTATTTCATTTTACAAAAATTTATTTTTTATTGTGGAAATCCATTTTCTTCAGAAGTTATTAAAGCATTATATGGAATTGGAGAAATATACATTTGTACTGAATTAAATTCTCAATTAGTTAAAAACATAAATGAAATTTCTAAATTATCTTATGGAATGAATATTATTGTTGAAGCCCAAAAACATTTTCATAGAGATTTATAAAATATAAAAAATTATTTTTAGTTTGTATATAAAAAATTTTTGATATAATGTCATGGCCTATTATTTTTTATGTAGAAAACTTTGCAAAAATAGTATATATTTTAATTATATTATCAAATATAAAATTTGCTTTAAAGACAAAATAGTTTATTTGTAATTATCATGTTTGAAAAAATAGTGGTAGTTTAATATATAATAAATATTTAAATTTGTTAAAATATTTTTAAAAATAAAAAATAATTCATAAATCAGAAAAATTATCTTAATTAATTTAAATTTAATTTATTCAATAATAATCTTAAAGGATTTTTTTCATTAATATATTCTATATAAAAAAAACTTTATAACAATATTAAGTTTTTATTCTACCAAAATTTTTTTTTCATACTCTCTTAATTGATTCATAAATCCTAAATTAGGCATAATTTTACTTCTAGCTTTTTTTAATAATTTATAAGCTTCATTAGTATTCAATTTCATTTCAGAAATCATATATGCCATTATAATTGCAGCAGAACGAGATTTTCCTAATTGACAATGAACAAATACATTACCATCATTATTATTTTTAGAATTTTTTAAAAACTCAATTCCTTGAGAAAAATATTCTTCAATATTAAAATTGGGAAGATCTTTAATATCTAATTTACAATATTTGAAGTCATTTTCAAATAAATTTATACATTCTGAAGCACAATTTAATATATATTTAATATTTATTTTTTCTAAATCTGATTTTTTAGTTGCTGTATTATAACCACCTATATATAACCAATCAAATACTTTTGAAGGGTGAATTTCCATATGAGAATTTAATTCCTTTTTTTCTATTATATTCCCACAAAATGGGCACCTAACTTCTATATCTTTATTATTATTTGTTTTTGTTTTATTGTCTTTATCTTTTTTATTATTCTTCCCATTTTTTTTCATTTAAAAAACAAATTAAAAAAAAATTCAAAAAAAATAACTTAATAAAAAAAATGTCTAGAGCAGTTATACAACCATTTGAAGAATATCAACGTTCCCGTATAATCTTCGTTCAAACAGTGGCAGCATTGGCTGGGGGAAAAGATAACCGTAACGTGGAGTTACTAAAGCGTTTGGACGCCATTCGTCTGTTAGGTCCTCTTCTAACAGACCCTGTAATCTCGATAAAACAGTATGCCGCATTAGCAATTGGAACACTTGCAGGGGCAGACGAGGAGATAGCATCTCAAGTGGTAAATGACGACAATGGTCAAATTTTGAATTTAATATTGAAATCATTAGAAACATCAAATAGATTTTATAAGAAAACAGCATGTCGTCTTTTAGGTAAACTTTCGAAATGGAAAGCATTAGCAGGTAAAGTAGTTTCAGGAGGAGTGATAACATTTCTTGTATCATGTTTAGAAGATTGCGACGGTGAAGTAAAACAATTTGCTGCAAATGCTTTACAGAAAATATGTATGAATGGAGAAGATCTAGCTAGAGAAGTCATTAATGCTGGTGCTATTGAACCTCTTTCTTTATGTTTACAGGAACCTGATATTAAATTAAAGAGACAAGCTGTTTTAACTATGTCTAATATCGCCAAACATAGTGAAAGTCATACAAGGAAATTATGTGATGAAAAAGATACTTTAGGTGTTATTTTACATTATTTACAAACTAAAGATACTATGCTTAGAAGACAGGTTCTTTTATGTTTAAGTTATATTGCTCAAAATTCTAGTGATAAAGCTGCTCAAATTATTAATTCACTTAATAATCAATTACTTGAAGAAAATATTGCTGGAAGTAGTAAAACTAATATGTATAATATTAGAACTAATGATCCTATTCAAACTAAAAGTGCTGATCCTATTTGTCAACAAAATTGCCTTTCTTTACTATATAATATTGCTAAACATGGTGCTGGTCATACAAGTCAAGTAAGTGCAAAAATAAAATGTGAGACTTTGATTAAATTTTTGGAACAAAACTTTGGAAGTGCAAGAAATGCAGGATTACAAGTAATAGCAACTTTAGCTCAATTTTCAAAAGAACAAGCAGAACAAATAAAAAGATTAAGTGGACATAAAGTTCTTGCATTATGTTTATATGAACAAAGACCTGAAACAATATCTTATGCTTGTAATGCTATATCTTTTATGGCAAGTTATCCTAATCCAGATATTACTAATGGCTTAGTTGAAGATTTAGCTATTGGAGTTAATGATAATATTAAATATTATAATATTCCTTATAGATTACTTGAGTTGTGCTTAAATAAAAATTTACCTAATTATTTAGTTAATAATGCTAGAGAAGCTTTGGAAAATATTATTCAAAATAATACTAATTTAAATGCTTTAATTCCTTTATTGGATCGACCAAATTATGGTGGTGTTGATGATATTGCTTATGAAAAAATATTAAGTTTAATTGTTAGGAGAATTCATGGTTTACTTGGTGAATATAAGAGTTACAAGAGGACTCTTATTGAAAATAAAACTTTGAAAAAATTAATTAAATTAAAAAGTACTTATAAAAGCTTGGAAGATGACTTAAAAGCTTTTTCAGATTATTATTCTCAGGAAATTATGAATTATTATTCTGATGAATATGAACAAAAAATTAGAGAACAGGTTATTGCTAGTTTAAGTTAGGATTGCTTTATAATATTTTTTTTTAGTTAAGGAAAAAAATTTTAATTTATGATATTAAATTCGATTATTTTAAAAATTTTTTTTTTGAATTTAATTGAAATTGAATTTATTATAATAAAGTTAAAAAGATATTTATATTTTTATTCGATAATTTTTATATATTAAAATGGATGATAATGATTGGGAAAATCAGAAAATAATAATAAATGATGATGAATCAAATAATAAAAGTAAAAAAGATGATAAGAAAAAACAAAATAACATATCTAATAATAATAATACATCAAATGATATTTTTATTCCTCCATTTGATGATTCAAATGAAATAAATACTTCATCGAATTTACATTTAAGTAATAATAATAATAATAATAATAATAATAATATAAATGAAAACACCAATTTATTAAATTTTAATGATTCAAATCCAATAAATTTACCAAGAACTTTTACAGTAGAAAAAAATTATAAAAGATTTACTATTTGTCTTATAATAGGTTTATTTTTTTTATTTTATTCAATACTATTACTTCCAATTTCTTTATTCAACCCAGGAAGATTTATATCATCTTTTTCATTAGCAAGTTTCATAATAATTTTTAGTTTTATTTTTTATTATGGTTCAAGAGAATATTCTTCAATAATATTGTCTAATGAAAGAAGAAAATTTACAATAAGTTATTTATGCTCTTTATTAATTGGGTTTTATTTTATGATGAATCCATCTTATTATTTAATATCATTTGGATGCAGTTTCGTTCAATTTATTATTTTATTGATGTTTATTTCAACTTTCATCCCAGGTGGTCAAAGAGGAATAGAAATATTTTTAAACAACTTTTTATTAACCTATATAAAAAAATTCCTCAATAAAAAATAAGAAAAAAACATTTTAATTTAATTAAAAAATAAATATATCCAAGAAAAAAAAAAACAAAAAAAAATAAAAAAAATCATAAAGAAAAAAAATGTCCTTAACAGAAATTCCAATAGGAGAATCTTATATTCTTTTAAAAAACAAAAAATTAGGAAGTGGAGCATTTGGAGAAATATATACAGGAAAAGTGAAAGACACAGAGGAGGAAATAGCAATAAAATTAGAACCAGTGAAAGCAAAGCATCCTCAATTATTTTATGAATCAAAAATATATATGACATTAGAAGGAGGAAATGGAATTCCCAAAATATATTCATGTGGAACTCAAGGAAATTTCAATTTTTTAATTATAACATCATTAGGACCTTCATTAGAAGATTTATTTAATTATTGTAATAGGAAATTTACTTTAAAAACAACATTATTAATAGTAGATCAAATGATAAATAGAATAGAATATATTCATTCAAAAAATTTTCTTCATAGAGATATTAAACCAGGAAATTTTTTAATAGGTAGAAAAAAGAAGAAAAGTACTTTATATATCATAGATTTTGGTTTAGCCAAAAGATATAAAGATCCTAAAAATAATGAACATATACCTTATAAAGATGGTAAAAATTTAACAGGAACTGAAAGATTTGCAAGTATTAATACTCATTTAGGAATTGAACAAAGTAGAAGAGATGATTTAGAAAGTATTTGTTATTGTTTAATTTATTTTATTAAAGGACAATTACCTTGGCAAGGATTAAAAGCTAAAGTTAATCAAGATAGATATAGTAAAATTATGGAAGTTAAAATTCAAACTAGTGTTGAAAGTTTGTGTAAAGGTTGCCCTAAAGAAATTGAAACTTTTGTAAGATATGTTAGAAATTTAAAATTCGAAGAAAAACCTGATTATAGTTATTTAAGGAGTTTAATTAGAGATGTTGCTAATGAAAATAATGTTCTTTTTGATGGAGTTTTTGATTGGTATGAAAAAATGAAAGAAAGTAATAATTAAGGTTATAATTGCTTTTTGAGGGTTTGTTTACTTCTTTTTTTTTAAATTTTGGGAAATTTAATTTAATTTTTTTATATTTATTTTTTTATTATGTTCAAAAATTTTAATGTTTAGGAAAATAAAGGATTTAATTATAATTCTGAAAAAATATAATATCGGCTTAAAAACATCAAGAAGAAATTCAAAGATTCTTAAAAATGAAATGAATAGATATAAAAAAGCAGAAAAACTTAAAAAAAAGAGAAAAAGAGAAATTAAATGATTTTTTAATTATAAAATGAATGAAAAATGGGAAGAATTAAAATATACTTTTGATGGAATGAAAAGTAAAATGAAACAAAATCATGATAAAGAATTAAAGAAATTTGAAGAAGATTTTGAAAAGAAATATAACATTAATAATTTAAAAGATTCTAAAGAATTTAGTTCTAAAAAAAATTTAAAGTTTTAAACTGAGAAAAAAGTGTAAATATATTTTATTTATTTTATTTTTGTTATGCAAAAGCTAAAACCATTCAAAATGAAATTGAAAAAAATTAAAAAAAAAAAGAAAAAGAAGATTTAGATAATAAAATTAATTTATTGAAGTAAAATTTAATCATAATAAAGAAAATCCAATTCTTTCAAAATTAAAAATAAATTAAAATACTTGAAAATAAAAAAAGGTGTATAAAAGATTTAAAACAAAAAAACTATTTTATAAAAGAAATATTTTAATGAGATTCAATTCAAGAATATTATATCCTTCATGATTAATCTATAAATTATTTAATTATTTTATTTTTTGTGTTATAGGAATATCAGATTAATTTTAGTTTTTTGTGGAAATGAAGAATAGTATGAAAAAGTAATTTATTAATTTCACCTAATAATATTATATATAGATTCATCAAAAACTTTATTTTTATGTAAAAAAATAAAAATTTTGGTTCATTAAATTCTTTTTCTAAAGTATTTAAGAATTTAATATGTGCAAGCTCATTTTGAACTTCATTAAAAAATGAATTTTTTTCCATAATTATAAAAAAGTCTTTCTTATTAAATATCGGGACTTTTAAATTTTTAATTTTCTCTTGAATTTCATTAAGAGAATTTATTATTCGTTTAATTTTTTAAGTTTTGTTTCAAAATTTGGCTTCATTGTTTTTTTCTTTTATTCTTTTTATTTCTTTTATTACACTTACACCTTCATAAAATGAATAAATATAATCATATCTATTTTTAAAATTATTTTATCCTTTTTATTTAATTTTGAAAAAAATTCTTTGAAAATTTTATCATTTTCATTACTTTCAATAAATTCATATTCTTCATTATTTATATTATAATTTCAATAAAATCAATAATATTTTTTTGATTTAAGAGTAATTAATATCTAACTTTAGAATATTATCTTTAGTTTCTTCAATTAACTTTTCAACTAATCTGAAGCTCAATGTGTCTTTTAAGAACTTATCAAAATAATTTATTTCATTCAATAATTCATCTTTAATTAAATCAAATTCAGAATTAATTTGTTCTATTTCTTTATTTATATTATCTATAGGTTCGTCAAAAACTATAAATTTTAATACTTTTTCAAAATAAATTTTTTCAGTTTGATTAGTAATATTTTCTTTTTGAATATTAATTTTAATTTCCTCATTATTTGATTCTTCAAAATTTTCTTCATCTATTTTATAATATTGAGCATTTTCATAATTTGATGAATGAATTATATTATTTAATTCATTTTTTAAAACTAATAAATTGTTTAAAAATTTTTTTTCGAATATCAGTTAAATTACTTAAATCATAATTTGATTTAATTAAATATTATTTTTTAATTTATATTCTTTTATTTCTTCATATAAATTATTTAATTTTTCATTTTCTCCATATTTTTCAAAGAATAATGATTTATATTTTTGAAATAATTCTAATTCAGGATAATAATTAATTAATCCTATTAAATCTAAATGTTTATTAATAAATTGTTTTAATATTAATTTTACATATCTTTTCATTCTGTTTACAATATTTAAAGGTTTAATTTTTTTAATTTCTTTTACTAACTTTTCTATTTTAATTTGAAAACTATTATTTGAAACATCAGAAATTGAATTTTTTATTTTTTGATAAAACAGTTGATCTTTCATTGTATAAAATCTTAAATGACTTGAAATATTCATAATATTCAAATTTCTGAGTTTTAACTCTAATGAAGCAAATTTATAGTTCAATTCTATTTTAGATATCAAATCCAATTCTTCAGTATTTAATCCATTATTTAATTTAGAATATCCATCTATTAGTTCTTTAAATTTAGAATAAAAATTGGCATAACCTAATTCTATTAAAAGTGTAATTAATTCATTATCTTTATAAAGGAAGTTTCGTATTTTAGCATTTCTGTCAGGATTATTAAAATAATTTATAATATTGTTCCAAGAAGTTTTAATGAACTCCATTTTATTAAAAAAAAGTACTTTTAAATTACATTTAAATAAAGGACAAATATAAGAAATTATAATAAAAATATTTTTAAAATAAAATATATTTAAAATAAATTTAATTTTTTTATTAATATTTCTTTATTCAAAATATCACCTAATATATGTTTAGGAAGAATATTATAATTATATAATGTTTTAAAAAATTATTTTCATTTATAAATATGAAGAAGATTTCTTAATTTATGATTTAAAGAAAATTTTAGTGTAATAATTTTTTTAATAAATATTATTATTTCATTTATTTCAACTTTTAATCTATTATATCATCTTCTAAATTTTCCTTTTTTTCCTTACTGTTTAAAGAAGGATTATCATCTAATATTTTTTGTAAAAAAATATCGGTATCATTTTTCAAAATATTTATATTATTTAAAATTTCATCATAATTATCACATTTTTCTTTTAAAGATGTTTCTTTATTAATAATATCACATCCTTTAAAAATTTTCCCATTAACATCAAAATTTACACCCCATAAATAATCTTTATTAATAAATCCTTCTTCACTCATTTTAAAAATAAAATTAAAAAATAAATAAAAATATAATGAAATCAATATAAAAAATTATATAAATTCCAAAAAATTAATTAATGATTATTATTATTATTATTATTATTATTTTTTTTTCTATTTTCAAAATCAGGATCATCAGTAGGTAATTCATATCTACAAACAGGACAAGAATTTCTTTCCTTTAACCAAGGTAATAAACAATCAATATGAAAATAATGTTTACAAGGCATTAAAATTAATTCTTGTCCAATTTCATATTCATCTTTACATACTGCACAAGAATTTTCCACACCAAAATTTTTTAATATCCTATCAGTTACTACAAATTTTTCTAATTCTTCAATTGATTTTTTACTAGCTGGGGGATTTCCGTATTTATTTGGATCATTCATCATTATTTGATTTATTATATTTTCTAAGTTGTCTTCATAATTTCTTATAGTTAAAAAATTTAAAATAAAATCTAATAAACCATGACTTGTTCTTGGTCTATTATTCATTCCATAAAATAATCTTAATAAAGGAGGTAAATTATTTCTGTTATCATTATTTTGTTCTGAAGAAGTTTGTGAAATATTTGAACTTTCTGGAATTTCTATTTCTTCACAAAATGTATTTCCACAATATTTACATTGAATGTCTAAATTTTCTATATATATTGCTTGAAATTCTTTATTACATATATGACACCAATATTTTTTTATTGTTGATTCTGAATATCCTAAATCATTTATTAATTTATAATCTGATTTAAACATTTTTTTATTATTAATTACTTTTATAATAGAAATAAACATTAATTAAAAATGAATATTTTTCCAAAAAACTGATTTAAATAAATTCATAATTTTTTATTCATAAATTTGTTAAAATATGATATTAAATTAAGTAAATGGGAGATGAGGAAAAATGTGCATTAGCATGTAAAGTAGTACTAATAGGAGAATCAGGAGTAGGGAAAACAAGTATAATTTCTCGATATATTCAAAACCAATTTTCTGCAGTTTTAATGTCAACAACAGGAGCATCATTCGCCACAAAAACAATATATTTAGAAGAACAAAAACAATCAATTAAATTTGAAATTTGGGATACAGCAGGTCAAGAAAGATATCGTTCATTAGCAAAAGTTTTTTATAAAAATGCATCAATTTGTATTTTAGTATATGATATTACTAGAAAAACCTCTTTTGATGAATTAAAAAAATATTGGATAGGAGAAATTAAACAAAATGCTTCTCCAAATATTAGTAAATTTTTTTTTTTTAATTTTTAGTTTTAGCTTTAGCTGGAAATAAAGATGATAGATATGAATTCCAAGAAGTTCCAGAAGAAGAAGCTAGGAATTTTGCTAAAGAAATTAAAGCTATTTTTCAAAAAACTTCGGCTAAACAATCAAGAGGAGTAGATGAATTGTTTAAATTAATTGCACAAAAATTTATTAATCCTAATTCAGAAAATTTATCAAATTTAACTGGTGATGAATTAAAGAAAAGAGGCCAACAATTAAAAAGAGAGGAAATAAAAGATCAAAATAAAAAAAAAGGATGTTGTTAAGAATTTATATATTTGTCTTTATTATTTTTTGTTATCTTTTAAATAGTTTTTCGTTTTTTTATAATATAAAATATTATTCTTGAATTATTTTGACATAATTTTTTTGTGAAATTTTAATCAAAAAAAATTTTTAATATTAATAATTAATTTTTATTTAAAGAATAATTCTGAATTAAAAAGAATGAATAAAGAAAAAATTATTGTCAAATTAAATTTATGATAAATAATTATCTAAGATTTCTTTACAAATAATATAAAAATTATGAAAATTAAACTCTAAATGCTTTTTGTTTATCATTATACAAGCAGGAATAATAACTTTATTTTTTAATGTATCTGTGATACCATTTTCTGTTAATGAATCGTAGTTAATTTCATTATTCATTGTTAAAATTTCATAACAATTTTTAAATTGTTTATATTTAAAATTTTCAATCTCTTGATATGAATTTTTTAAATAAATATTATTATTTAATTGTTTTATTTTATTTATCTCATTTATTTTATTTAAAATAATTTCATTTTCTTTTTTTTCTTTGATTCTATTACTTTTAGGTCTAATATGATCATTTATATTTATTTTATTAGAATTATTATTTATATTATTTATTGTATGAAAACGATTGTTTTTATTTTCATTTTTTTTTTCTTGTATTTTTTTTTTGTATTTATTAGTTTCTGTTTTTTTTTTTTTTGTTGT
>JAEEGK010020081.1_pt1 | contig 14243 bp, 10 predicted proteins | sample 8958771 | NCBI WGS metagenome assembly JAEEGK01 (sample SAMN16246547, study PRJNA631951) | gut metagenome | biome: gut microbiome; feature: rumen; material: SC-attached | host: Bos | place: Iran: Karaj | collected 2018-10
ACTACGTGCAGATGTTCACGCTCCACACCGAGAGCCAGGCAGATGGCCTCGAACTTCTGCGTACCAGCAGAATACTGTCCGCCTGTCATAGCGGTAGTCAGATTGTCGCTGATGATCACGGTGATGTTGGCATGGTAGTTCACGGCATCCAGCAGTCCCGTCATGCCAGAGTGCGTGAAGGTAGAATCGCCTATCACAGCGATGGCAGGATGCTGACCGGCATCGGCAGCACCTTTGGCCATGGTGATGCTGGCGCCCATATCCACACAACTGTCGATGGCTTGGAATGGAGGCAGCGCTCCCAGCGTGTAGCAACCTATATCTCCGAAGATGCGAGCATCTGGGAACTCGGCAGCCACTTTATTCAGGGCCGTATAGACATCGCGATGTCCGCAGCCCTGACAAAGCTGTGGAGGACGACCTGCCAGATTCTTGGCAGGTTGGAAAGCCGAAGCAGGAGCTATGCCGAAGGCAGCAGCCACATTGTCAGGATTCAATTCTCCTGTACGAGGCAGCTTGCTTGTCAGGCGACCAGTGATAGGATAGCCTGCTCCCAGAATGCCTTTTACCTGATCCTCGATGAATGGTTGTCCGTCTTCCACCACCATGATTTCTGAGCAATGGGCAGCCAATTCCTTGATCTGCTTCTCTGGCAATGGGTATTGTGAAACTTTAAGCACGGAAACACCTGCAGGAGCCACCTCACGCACGTAGTTGTAACCCGTACCTGCGGCTATCACGCCTAAGCCATTAGCATCGCCCAGTGTCAGTTTATTATAAGGTGAAGCTTCTGACGCAGCGGCAATCAGAGGTTGCTTCCCAATCAGCGATAAATATTGGCGACGGGCAATGCCTGGCAGCAATACCCAATGTCCACGCTCATTGTCGGGATGCAACTCGTTCTGTGCCATTGGCTCGTTTATTACCACTGCTGCGCGAGAGTGCGCCATACGTGTCACGATACGCAACAGCACAGGTAATTTCAACCGTTCAGAAAACTCGAACGCATAAGGCATCATGTCGAAAGCTTCCTGTTGGGTAGAAGGCTCTATGATAGGAATCATGGCAAACTTGCCATAGAAACGGGAATCTTGCTCGTTTTGTGAAGAGTGCATAGAAGGATCGTCGGCTGCCAGTACTACCAAACCGCCATTCACGCCCGTGATGGCAGAGTTTACGAATGGATCGGCACATACGTTCATGCCCACATGCTTCATGCAAACCAAGGCACGCTTACCTGCATACGACATTCCCAATGCTGCTTCCATGGCAGTTTTCTCATTTGTGCACCAGCGACTGCGTATGCCACGTTCCTTCGCCAGTGGATAGCCTTGTATGAACTCTGTGATTTCAGTCGATGGGGTTCCAGGATAGGCATACACCCCTGAAAGTCCGGCATGTATGGCACCTAGTGCCACCGCTTCATCACCCAATAATAATCTTTTTTCCATTATATATTCTAAATTTTTAATGTTCAATGTTCAACGTAAACCCGTCTGCATCACTGAGTACAGGGAATTTTTCTCTGAATGCTTCCAGCTCCTGCATATCCAATTCAGCAGAAGCGATGCATTCTTTGCCATCTTCACAGGCAGCGAGCGTCTTTCCATACGGACTGATGATGGCAGAGCCACCACAGTACTCGCAATTTGGATCCGTTCCCACACGATTCACGCCAGCCACATAGCACTGGTTTTCAATGGCACGTGCACGAAGCAACGCACTCCAAGCTTCCACACGGGGAGTCGGCCAGTTGGCTACGTAAAGAATGGCATCGTAGTCGCCACGGTTGCGGCTCCATACAGGGAAACGCAAGTCATAGCACACCAGCAACAGGAAACGCACCCCTCTCCATTCCACGATCACACGCTCCTCACCACGCGTAAAGCGCTTGTGTTCGCCGCCGTAGGTAAACAGATGGCGCTTGTTATACTGTGTCACCTCACCATCAGGTTTCACAAAATAAAAGCGATTGTAGTAGTTCCCATCTTTCTCTATGGCGATGCTCCCCGCGATGGCAGCATGGCACTCCTTGGCCTTCTGCTTCATCCACTCCAACGTCTCACAGCCTTCAGGTTCAGCAATTCCTTCTGGTTGTGTGGCAAATCCCGTGGAGAACATTTCGGTAAGCACATAGAGGTCGGCCCCTTTCTGACTATCTATCAAGGCATTCAGATGCTTGACATTTTCTTTCGGGTTGGCCCATGTGATATCATGTTGAAGAATTTTTATGTTCATAACTAACAATTTGTATTTCAAAATGCTTATTGGGTTGCAAATTTACCGTATTCTTCTTAGAAAAGCAAAAATGTCGTTAAAAGTTTGCATAATTCGCCTTTTTTATGGACATTTGAAGACCGAATAATGCATATAACTATGAAAATACGTGTTCGAATACTCTTTTGTTGGTGTCTGCTGTGCTTCATTTCCGTGGCAGCCATGGCCAGCATGCCCATAAAGTTGAAGAATTCCGATAAGGCAGTGGTCGATGGAGTTGCCTATCAGCTCTATCCCAAGAAGATGGAAGCGAAGGTCATCAGGTCCGATACCCTTTATAATGGAGTGGTGGTGTTGCCCGATTCCGTTGCGGTAGATTCGTTGGTCTATCGTGTGGTGGAGATCGACTCTAAGGCATTTTCCAAGAGCGACTTGTCCTCGATTGAGATTCCTGCTTCTATCACTAAAATTGGGGTAGGGGCGTTTGAGGAGTGCAATAGTCTGACCGAAATCACCATTCCTCCAACGGTGACCGACCTTGGTGTGGGACTTTTCGTGGGATGCAAGAACTTGGAAACGGTGAATTTGCCTGAGAATTTGCAGAAGATTCCTACCAATACCTTCATGAAGTGCTCCACGCTTCAGACCATCGTCCTTCCTGATAATCTGAAGGAGATAGGTATCAGTGCCTTCGAGGGTTGTACCGACTTGAAGGAAATCAAGATGCCAGGTTCTATGAATGAGCTTGGCCGTGATGTGTTCAAGGATTGTACCAATCTGAAGGACGTGGAACTGAATAGCGGATTGAAGATCATCGGCAGTGGGGCCTTTGAGCATTGTGTATCACTGAAGTCCATCGAACTTCCCAAATCCATGAGCAAGATAGCTGCCGACCTGTTCAATGGTTGCGCAGGCTTACAGGAGGTGAACATCCCTAATTCCATCAAGGAGGTAGGCAACAGTGCTTTCGAGGGTTGCGCCGATTTGAAGGAGATCGTGCTGCCATCCTCTATTTCCAGCCTTGGTACTTCTGTCTTCGAGGATTGTACCTCGTTGCAAACCATGTCCATTCCTTCTGGAATCGATAAAATCCCTGCCAATGCGTTCAGTGGTTGCTCCAGCTTGGAGAGCCTTACCATCTCCTATACAGTAAAGTCCATCTCACACGATGCTTTCAAGGATTGCTCCCATTTGGATTCGCTCTATATCCCCAATGCAGTGCGTGAGATTGGCTCTAGTGCTTTGGAAGGATGCACCAACCTTCGTCGGGTGCAACTATCCAATGCCATCAAGGAACTGCCTACCAGATTGTTCCGTGGCTGTTCCAACCTTGATGGGGTGACCATCCCGAACTCTGTGCTGGAAATCAAAGATGATGTGTTTCGTGATTGTGCCAGCTTGTCGTCCATCGTTATCCCTGTGTCTGTGAAGAAACTGGGCAACGATGTCTTCAAGAACTGTCCAAGCTTGCAGGAAATCACCATGCGTTCCTCTTCACCTCCGAGAATCAGTGGTGACACTTTCGATAAGGATGTACTACGCTCTGCCACCCTTTATGTGCCTATCACTGAGGCCTATCAGGGGGAGAAGGAAAAGCGTTGGACGAAGTTCTCCAACATGGTACGTATAAAGAAACAATAGTGCTGTAATGCCTGTAATGGTGTAATGGCGTAATGGTTTAAACGGTGGTCTCACCTGCTTTCAGATGAGCCGTAAGATCCTTACGTTCCATTTCCTCTATGGCTAAGGCTATCTGGTCAGGACAACTGGTCATCTTACTGCCACAGCGAATGCCTTTCAACTTCGCATGTACTTCTTCCAGGGGCATCCCTTTGATGAGTTTGCAGATGCCTTGCAGATTGCCATTGCATCCACCAATCACATTGGCGTAAGATACACGTCCTTCATCATCGGCCTCCAGCTCTATAAACTGGCTGCACGTCCCTTGCGTCTTATAAAATATCTTTTTCATAACTAATTCAATGCACAATTCACAATTCACAATTCACAATTACCATCCGGATGGGAACGGCGAAGCCGTAATTGTCAATTGTGAATTGTCAATTTTTAATTATTATTCCTCAATATGCAAAATCTCCTTGTAGCGTTTCACCACATCAGGTCTGCCCGTAGCCTTGCCCTTGTCCTCACTGAGCTTGCAGGTATCGTTGTAGAACGGCCACATCTCCGTGATCTTGGCAGCCAACAGTTTGATGACGATATTCATTGGCTCCACACCCTCGAAGTCGTTGGTCCAGCAGGTGCCGATGCCGAAAGAAATCTTCGCCTGATGTCCCAGATGATCCTGTAGATCGCAAGCACGTGGAATATCCAATGCATTGCTGAACACCACCTGCTTCTCTGAGATAGGAATGCCGAAGGTAGCATACTTTGCCTTCATCTTCTCAAACTGCTCATAGTTGTCGCCACTGTCCACGCGCAGGCCAGCAAAACCACGGGCAAAATCCTCTGAGAGGTTACGGTCAAAGGCATCCCACTGATAGGTGTCATACAGATAGGTTCCCAGACTGCCACGATACGTATGTCGCCAGGTGCTCATGGCGATGTGGTTGGCCATCTGCGGACCATACATGGCAGCGATGGCAGAGATATACTCATGTGCCATGGTGCCGATAGGCGTCACGTTATACTTCATCGCCAGATACACGTTACTGGTACCCGTGCATCGACCAGGCTTTCCCGTCTTCTGATGTTCGTTGGTAGCATCCAGCATGGCACGCAGCGCCACCTCCTCCGCCTCGAAACTTGCACGACGGCGCGGACCAAAGTCAGCCCACAGACACTCATGCTCCAACATCATCTGTGCCTTGGCATAGCTCTTGTCGTAGTAAGCTTTATAGTCGAAGTGACGATCCTGTCCTGTTACCTTATAATAAAGTTCCGACACGATGGCCAAAACCTGTACTTCCAGCAATACCGTGTTGGCCCACAGACCTTCGAACCCGATGTGCAGCTGTCCGTCTTCATCCTGATGCACTTTTGCCCATTCCTTCTTGTAGCGGAAGCCACGCAGATAAGTAAAGAACCAAATAGGCAGATAGTAGCACCTGTTGTGCATGTACTGAATCTCCTCCTCAGTGATGTGCACATCCTCCAGCATCGCTATCTGTTCCTCCACCAGTTTCCCGAAACCCTCAGGATAACGCAGTCCGTTGCGATCCACGAACTCATACTTCACTCGTGCGCGCGGAAAGTTGTCAATGATGGCGCAGCACATACTGAACTTATACAGGTCAGTGTCTGTAAAATGCTTGATTATCTGTTCCATATGTAATGTTCAATGTTTAATGTTTAATGTATAACGTTTAACGTTGTTGGTACTGCTTGGGTGAAATCCCCACGGCCGCCTTGAAATACTTTCCAAAGAACGACTGGTTGGGAAAGTTCAGAGCCAGGCTCACCTGTTGTACAGTGTAACTGCTCTTGCGTAGCATGGTCTTGGCCTCCAGTATCACTGCCTCCTTGATCCACTCCGAAGCATGCTTACCACTGGTTTCCGAGATGACATGCGCCAGATACGAAGGCGAAAGGCACAACCTGTCGGCAAAGAACTTCAGGTCACGATGCTCCTGACAATGGTCGTGTACTTCCTGCATGAAATCCAGCAAGATCTCCTCCTGTCGGGAAGGTTTCTTGTACATCTGCTCTTTCTGGAATTTCTCCTTCTGAGCCATGAAGAGCAGTTCCAGTCCCTTCAGGCAGTTCTGCAGTTTCTCCCGCGTATATTCCGTCTGCTTATGTTGCAGTATCATACGCATCTGCTTGTAGATACCCTTCACTTCTTCCATGTCCTCCTTGTCGCCTTGGAACATGGCCGAGTGCAAGAAGAACTTGCGCGTCGATGGCGAAACCAACTCCTTCAGGTTGCTGTCATTATTGTTGGCAAAGGCCATCATAAGCAACTTCGTTCCAGGTTCGGTCTCCACCTTGTTGATGATGGAACCTGGCGTAATAACCAGTGCATCGTTCTCCCCCAGTTCCATATCCATGAGGTTCACGTTGACACGGAACTTACCCTTCACGCAGATGATGGTCATGAGGAACATAAACTTAAACGGCATCAGTTCCTTGGCTTTTGTGAGTTCGTCATCCTCTACCAATCCTCTTTCTTCATAGAGGTTGTCATTCAGGTAGATGAAGTTGTCCAGCATCAGCTTGCGCTTCTGTTCCTTCATCATGGCAAAGGTGATCTCAAACAGTTTTTCGTTGTTCTCCATAGAATTAAGGTTATTTGGCGGTAAAGATACTATTTTTTTTATACAAATCTAAACAAAAGAACAATTTTGGTAGAAAATAGACGTTGTGCATACCAAGTGAAGTCCATATCTTTGCACCCAAGAAAAAAATAAAAATAACACTATATGAAAAAGACATTGTTAATGATGGCCGCTCTGGGTTTGTTCACTGCCTGTGGAAGCGGTGCTGACGAGAATGGAACCACGCACAGCGTGATGACCGTTCAGCCTATACAGGTAGGAGGCCAAAGTGTGAAACACTTCAGTGGCATGGTGAAAGAAGATGCCGAGATCAGTCTGGGATTCAAGACTGCAGGACAGCTCCAGCAGATCTATGTGAAGGAGGGCGACTATGTGCGTCAGGGACAGCTGCTGGCTCGTCTGGACGACAGCGACTACCTGTTGGGTGTGCAAGCCGCTGAGGCGCAGTATAACCAACTGCGTGACGAGGTGGCTCGTCTGGAAAAACTTTATGCTGGCAAGAGCATCTCCAAGAACGATTTGCAGAAGGCACAAGCAGGATTGGAACAAGTGGAAGTGAATTTGAAGAACAACCGCAACAAGGTGGATTACACCCGCCTGTATGCCCCTCAGAGTGGCTATGTGCAGAGCGTGAACTTCGAGAAGGCCGAGATGGTCAATGCAGGCACAGGTGTCTTCACCCTGCTCAGTGGTGGAGAGCTTCAGGTAGAGGTGAACATCCCTGCCAGCCTCTACGTGCAGCAGGCGCAGATGGAGCGCTATGAAGGCACCGTGATGGGGCAGACCTACCCCCTGCAGCTGGTCAGCATCACGCCCAAGGCCGACAATAATCAGCTCTACCGTGCAGTGTTCAACCTGAAAGGCGTAGATCGTAAGGAAGCGCGCGTCACCAGTGGCATGAATGTCAGCGTAGATATCTACATGGCAGCCAGCAGTGGTCAGGCAGGCTATCAGTTGCCTATCCACGCCCTGTTCGAGGATAGTGGCAAGAGCTACGTATGGGTGGTGCAGGCTGATTCCACCGTGGCCCGTCGTGAAGTACAGCTCAGTGGTACCGATGAGACAGGCAACGCGCTGGTGAGCAGTGGACTGCAAGGCTCAGAGCAAGTGGTCAAGGCAGGCGTGAACGTGCTGCTCGAGGGTGAGAAAGTGAAAGTCATTGGCCAGCCCAGTGCCACCAATATAGGAGGATTGAAGTGATGAAGACGCAACGACTTACCGAGTTCTTCCTGCGCCGTCCCGCTCTGTTCTGGAGTGCGGTGGTAGCCATGGTGCTGGCAGGAATCTACTCGTTCATGATGATGCCCAAGCTGGAAGACCCTGCCGTGGCTGTGAAGCAAGCCATGGTGGTGGCCATGTATCCAGGAGCCTCTGCCCACGAGGTGGAGCTCAAGGTGGCACAGGTGCTCGAAGACCAGATTCGCACCATGCCCTACATCGACGAGATCCGCAGTGAGTGCCAACCTGGTCAGGCCATGATCACTGCCCAGTTCAAGATGACCATGCCCGCAGCAGAAGTAGAACAGTACTTCGACCTGCTGCGTCGCAAGATAAGCGATATCAGTGCCCAACTGCCTTCTGGTTGCTACACCCCTGTGGTGGTAGACGACCTGATGGATGTCTATGGCATTTTCTACGGTCTGCGTGGCCCAGGCTATGAGATCAGCGAACTGGAGGAGTATGCCAAGCTCATCCGTCGCGAACTGCTCACCGTGGAGGGCGTGAAGCGCATCGTCGTGGAGGGAGGTCGCAGCGAGGTGATAAACATCACCCTGTCTAAGGACAAGATAGCCCGCAACGGACTCATCCCTACGCAGATCATGATGCAGCTCTCTGGGGCTTCTTCCATCGTGAATGGCGGCAAGTTCACCAATGGCGACGACCGCATCCAGCTGCGTGTGAACGATGCCGTGCAGGATGAAAACGATATTCGCGATCTGCTCATCTCTACCATCGATGGCAAGCAGATGCGCCTGGGCGACATTGCCCAGATAGAGCGTGCCTACGCTGAGCCACAGACGCGTGGTTTCTTCGTGGAGGGAGAGCCTGCCATGGCCATCTGCCTCTCTATGGAACCCGATGCCGTGGTGCCCGATGTGGGTAAGGCTGTAGATGCCAAACTCGCAGAGGTGATGAAGCGCCTGCCTGCTGGCATGACCACCCAGAAGATATTCTTCCAGCCCGATCAGGTAGATAAGGCCATCAGTGGCTTTATGGTCAATCTGCTGGAGTCTGTGCTTATCGTCATCGTGGTGCTGATGATCTCCATGGGACTGCGTAGCGGACTGATCATTGGTATCGGACTGGTGCTCACCATCGCTGTGTCGTTCCCCATCCTTTATGGTATGGATACCACGCTGCAGCGCATCTCGCTGGGAGCGTTCATCATTGCCATGGGTATGCTGGTAGATAACTCCATTGTGATCATGGACGGTATCTTGGTGGATAAGAAACGCGGACTAGGTCCTAAGACCTACCTCTATCGCATAGGCAACAACACAGCCCTGCCACTCTTGGCAGCCACGGTGATTGCCCTCTCCACCTTCCTCAGCACCTTCCTGTCGCCCACCAGCGCAGGCGAGTACACCCGCGACCTCTTCCTGGTCATCTGTGTCTCCCTGCTCGCCAGTTGGGTACTCGCCATGGTGCAGGTGCCCTATTGTGCCAAGGTATGGCTGCCAGCCCGCGAGAAAGCCGACGGACAGAAGGAAGAGGCGTTCAACTCGCCCATGCATCGCTTCGTAAAGAAGGCCTTGGCTTTCCTTATAGATTATAAGAAGACCACCATCGCCTGTGCTGTGACATTCCTGGTCATCTGCATGGCCAGCTTCACGCAGGTGAAGAACCTCTTCTTCCCCGACTTTGACTATCGCCAGTTTGTGATAGAATACCAGATGCCCGACCAGACTTCCCCTGACCGTGTGCGTCAGGATCTGCTGGAGATTACCAGTTGGCTGCAGCAGAACGACAAGGTGCAGCAGGTGGCTGCCAGCATGGGCTCTGCCCCTGCACACTACTGCTTGGTACGCCCCATGACCAATGGTGGCGAGAGCTATGGCGAGCTGATGGTAGATTGTAAGGACTTCAACACCGTGAAGAAGTTGGTCAAGGAGATCCGTCCGCAGCTGCGTGAGATGTACCCTGATGCCTACATCCGCTTCCGTCACTACAACTTCTCCATCATGACCTCACACACCGTGGAAGTGCGCTTCTACGGTCCCGATCCTGCCGTGCTGCGCCAGCTCAGTGCCCAGGCCGAAGACATCATGCGCCAGTCCAAGTACGCAGATCCCTACAGCGTACAGAACAACTGGAAGCCAAAGGGTAAGGCACTGGTAGCCGACTATGTGCAGGCCGATGCCCTCCGTGCTGGCATGAGTCGCAGCAATGTGGCCGATGCGCTGATGGCTGCTACCGACGGACTGCCTGTGGGTGTGCTGAACGATAAGGAGAAGATGGTGATTGTGAACCTGAACGTGCGCAATGAAGACGGCTCGAAGATCACCAACCTGCAGGACATTCCCGTGTGGACCATGGCCAATGTCAGTGTGAACGATGCCGACCTCACAGGTATCATCACAGGAGCCACGAAGGTAGATGCCATCCAAGACCGTATGTTCCGTTCCGTGCCTCTGAGCGACGTCACCAGTGACGTGCATCTGGACTGGGAAGAAGACCTGGTCTTCCGCGTGAACGGACAGCGCAGCATCGAGGCCGAGTGCGACCCCAACACGCTGCTCTTCCAGGGCACCGCTGCCAAGCTCAAGGCCGATATAGAACCAGCCATCAATGCCATTCCACTGCCCGAGGGCTACAGTCGTCAGTGGGTAGGGGAGTACAAGACACAGAGCGAGGGTACCTATTACGCCCTGCTCTATATGCCAGCCATCATGATCATGATCGTCTTCATCCTGCTGTTGCTCTTCAACAACTGGTTCGAAGTCCTCATGGTGCTCCTATGCCTGCCATTCATGTTCTGTGGCATCGTTCCAGCCCTGCTGATATTCCGTCAGCCATTCACTTTCATGGCCATCGTGGGCCTGTTGGGCATGATCGGTATGATGGTGAAGAACGGCATCGTGCTGGTCGATGAGATCAACCGTCTCTACAAGGAAGAGCACCGTCACCCCTACGATGCAGTGGTCACAGCCACCACCTCGCGCGTGCGCCCCGTGGTCATGGCCTCACTCACTACCATCCTGGGCATGGCACCGTTGTTGGGCGACCCCATGTATGGCTCCATGGCCATCTGTATCATGGCAGGCCTCACCGTGGGCACCCTCATCACATTGGTGCTGCTCCCCATCATCTATTGCACGTTGTTCAGAGTAACTAAACCCCAAATCGAAGAAGCCGTATGAAACAGATTCTATTGATAAGTGCTGCACTGATGCTATCAGTAGCCACAGTTGCCCAGCAGCCACTCACCTTGCAGCAGTGCCGTGACCTCGCCTTGCAGCACAACGAAGACCTGAAGCATGCCGACAATGCCCTGTTGCAGGCCGAGATGGACAAGCAGATCGCCTTCGCCAGTTACCTGCCACAGCTCGATGGCAGTCTGATGGGCGTATATGGCAAGGACATCGACATGATGGGCATGAGCACCATCCAGATGCATGGCATGTGGATGGCAGGCCTCACCCTCACACAGCCCCTCTACGTAGGTGGACAGATCACCACAGGCAACAAGTTGGCTGCCGTGGGCTTGAAAGCCAAGCAGGAACTGCTGCGCAAGACACGAGCCGAGGTCATCAAGGAAGTGGACAACGGCTATTGGACCCTCATCGCCGTGCAAGAGAAAGTGAAGATGCTGCAAGCCTACGAGCGCCAGATGAACGCCCTCTACGACCAGGTGCAGCTCAGTGTAGATGCCGAGATGGCCACAGAGAACGACCTGCTGCGCATCGCCACCAAACAGAGTGAAATCAAGTACCAGTTGCAGAAGGCGCAGAATGGGGTAGAACTCTGTCGCATGGCCCTCTGCAGCACCTTGGGCTTAGACCTTACCGACCAGCTGCAGTTCGTCGATACCGAGATCACTGCCCAAGCCCCCCTGAACCTCGACGAAGACATCAGTGCCCGTCCCGAAGTAGCCCTGCTCCAGCAGCAGTTGGAAGTCAGCAAGTACCAGGTGAAGATGGCCCGTTCGGGCTACCTGCCCACCGTGGCCCTGCAAGTAGGCTACAACCATCTGGACAACATGAAGATCAAGGGCATGGCACAAGGCAGTGATGGCGCCTACTATCCCTATAGCCGCAACCACCATAACAACAGCACCACAGCCATGCTATCCGTGCAAGTGCCGTTGTTCCATTGGGGCAGTGAGGTGAAGAAAGTGAAGAAAGCCCGTCTCGACGTGCGCAATGCCGAGCTCGACCTGCAGAAGAACACCCGTCTGCTGGGCATCGAAGCCCGTCAGGCCGTGCAGAACCTCACCAGTGGTTACCAGATGATAGAGACCTCCCGTTTGGGCCGCGACCAAGCCGACCAGAACCTGGCCAACATGCAGTTGAAGTACGACAACGAGATGTGTACGCTCACCGACCTCCTCGATGCCGAGTCACAGTGGCAGCAAGCCCGCAGCAACGAGATCGAGGCCCTCACGCAGTACAAGATCTACGAAACCGAGTACCTCCGCGTCACAGGGAGGCTGGACTGATTTTTCAACCTAAGCGATAAGATTTAATAATATGACCATACAAGAATTTAGAGAGTACATGGCATCAGGCAAGCCCGTTATTGGAGGCTCAGATGTCCACATGATGTTCCACCAGTTGTCACAGGAAGCCTTGAAGATTACGGCAGAGATCAATGGCAGCTATCATACACCCGAACAGTTGCACCATTTGCTAGAGAAGCTTTGGGGGCGCGAAGTACCTGAGACCGTGGGCATGTTTCCACCCTTCCATACCGATTGTGGGAAGAACACGGTAGTGGGTGAGCATGTCTTCATCAACATGGGTTGCAAATTCCAGGACCAAGGAGGCATTACCATCGACGAAGGAGCACTCATTGGTCACAATGTGGTCTTGGCCACCCTCAATCACGACCTTGACCCAGCTAAACGTCAGAGCATGACCTATGCGCCCATTCACATTGGCAAGAACGTATGGATAGGTGCCAACGCCACCGTCCTTGCAGGCGTGACCATAGGCGACGGAGCAGTTGTGGCAGCAGGCGCAGTAGTCACCAAGGATGTAGAACCAAACACGGTGGTGGGTGGAGTTCCTGCTAAACTGATTAAGCGCCTGGTGCTGTGATTCTTGAGAGGCGGAGGATTACTCTTGAATTGCTGTAATGGCTGTAACGCCTTTAGACTAGTATAAAAAGCCGAAGAGCCACAAGGGAACTTTATTACCCAACACATACTCTTCATCTGCTGCAGCAATAAAACTATTGGTAACACCCGCTATTTGTTTGCCGTCCTTAGCTCTCCCTCCAACCTCAATCGTATATTGACGGTCGATGGAGAAGTCGGCTGAAGTTTTGCTATACTCCACTACATGGTTTGCTGAAAGCTGGTTAATGAAAAAGACTTCACGTTCGGTACCTTGGTTGACTGTTTGAGGGGCAAGCGCATATAGTAAATTGGGGTTCTCAAGATACAGCTTGTCTGGTTTCTGTAGGCGTTTTACGCTTGTCACATCTGAATAAAGGAGCTGTAGCAAACGAGCCTCACTCAAGTAGTGCAGATACTGAAGTAGGGTGGTGCGTGAGAGTTCTGCCATGGAAGATAGTTTAACGGTATCAATGGCAAATGGCACATTAGAGGAAAGGATCGCCAATAGCGATTTTAATTTTCGGATATTGCTGATATCGATTTTTCGCAGTTGAGGTAGTTCCACTTCGATGGTGGTATTGACAATGTTCTCAATGCGGGTATAATAGTTGTTCTGTCCCTCTTTCAAGAACGGATAGTAACCATAGCGCAAGTATTCTGAGAAGAGTGGAAGTGGGCGGATCTGTGCATTTACTTCGGCACAGATGCTGTTGCCATCTGTCAGAATCTCTTCGAGTTTCCTTTGACGAAACTCTTTCTGGTGAAACATCTGGAGGAACTCTCTGAACGAAAGACCCAGCATATGGTATGTGATGCAACGGCGTGAAAGGTCGGCCTCTCCGTCAGATAGGTTCATCAGCGAAGAACCACTCAGTACGAAATGCATATCCGTAAACTCATCATAAGCATTCTTTACTTCAAGGCTCCAACCATTGTATTTATGTACTTCGTCTAAAAACAGATACTTACCTCCCTGCGCATGAAATTGCTCAATGAAATCCAGCAATCTGTGGTTACTGAAGTAAATGTTATCCATACTTACGTAAAGTACCTCTGAGGTGTTTGTGGGACCAAACATTTTCAAGATGCGCTGTGTCATGAGAGTAGTTTTTCCAACTCCCTTTTGTCCCTTGATCATCAGCAGGCGCTCGTTCCAGTCAATTCGTTCCATGAGGCTTCTCACGAAATCTAGGTTTACGGTCTGCATCCTGTTGAGGTGTCTTCTGATGAGTGATTCCATTGTTCTTTAGTTTGAAGTTATTATGCCGCAAAGATAATACTAAATGTTTTACCTGCAAAACATTTTTGTATAAAATATGTTCAGTATATTGAACATTTGTTCTAATAATTGAGGTAAATATCCCAAATATGTTTTGTATATTGAACAGATAATGGCATAATTTGTTTAGCAAGATGAACACTTTGATAGATGAGGCTAAGCCTCCAATCTGCCTGTAACGCCTGTAATGTATGTAATGCGTGTACATTCAAGAAGGGAGTGCCCTGCG
>JAEEGK010020083.1_pt1 | contig 14241 bp, 13 predicted proteins | sample 8958771 | NCBI WGS metagenome assembly JAEEGK01 (sample SAMN16246547, study PRJNA631951) | gut metagenome | biome: gut microbiome; feature: rumen; material: SC-attached | host: Bos | place: Iran: Karaj | collected 2018-10
GAAAGAATCGCAGTGATGGAATCTATCCAGTTAATCCACTGATCACTCTGACTAAGATAACGTCTAAGTTGTTCAGCAGTTTCTTCATCTCCACTTTTCTGCGCCTCACAAATTTTCTTTTGAGCCGCCCTCTGCGACTGATTAAAAATATAAGAAAGCCCTTCTTTTGAAAATATTTTGTAAAAGAGGCAGATATTTAATTCGTACCAGAAAGCCTTATGACCTTCCATCTGAAAAAAAGATTTAAGATATGCTCCCGAAGGATAAGCTGTATTCAACTGCATAAGGGGAGGCTGTATAACTGCAACATTCATTCTTTTAGTTTACAGCAGAAAAGGAACTTTATAAATCCCGTAAGCTTTGGTAAAATCAGATTATGACAAAGAAAAAAATTAAACTTTCAACAGTACTGGTTATTTTTGTTTCAATAATTGTTCTTGCACTCATGCTTATTCTATCTGTTAAAAATAGAAGAAAGGCTGCTTACACAGTTGCTTTTTATAAAGTGCCGGCTCCACTTGAAGAACAAATGGAAGGTCTTATAAAAAGAAACTACGTTGGAAGCGTATCTTATATAAATATTGATTCTGACTCTGTTCCTGCAAAATCTCAGTTAAAAAACATTGATATTTTATTTACATGGAATGGAGCTGTTTGTCAAAAAATGGCTAGAAATGCAATCACTCTTGATGAAGAAATCCTTTCCCCTTTAAATCCTCAAATAAAAAAAAGTGCCTTTGTTGACGGTAAACTTAAATATCTTCCGGTACTGCTGGATTCTTTTAATCTTCAAACCTTAAACAGCAACGGAATTATTTACAATATGCCTATTCCCTACAACTGGAATGAATTTACAAATTATCTTGAAATGATGAAAGAAAATGTTGAAGAACCTTTATTCGTAAACTTTTCAAATGATTCTACCCTTATTGATTTTACAGGAGCAATAGTTGAATCAATCTGCGGCGGACAGGCATACCTTAATTTAATTGAGCTGCTCCAAAAGGATACAGACCTTACAAGTGTCAGCACCGAACCACTTGGACAGAATTCCCAGGGAGAAACCATCACTCTTAACGATATAATCGGCATTATAAAAGAAATGATTTCAGCAGGATATATAACTGAAAATTCCTTTAATAAAACTGCTGAAGAAGAAGAACTGCTTCTGAAAAAAAGAAAAGCTTACGGAAACATTATGATGCTTTCAACCTTTACAGAACTTGATGCTGCCGTTGTAAATCGTTTCAGCACAATTAATTTCCCACAAGACGAAGAAATAATTGACCATGCTTTAATCGCGCCGGGACTTGTAATGCTTACATTCAGCAAACGTAAAGTAAATACCTCTATTGCAAAATATATGCTGTCTGATGGAGTTCAGAATCTTCTTTCACAGGTGACTTACCTTGCACCAGTTACACCTACTGCCTTGCCATACGATCAGGCCGCTGACAATATTCGTTACATGGCAGGGGCATCTCCAATGGGGCCAGTTCCAAATTTGAGTCTGGCCGCTTTTACAGATTCACTTACGGTCAACAAATTTGCGTCCCAGCTTAGAGATGAACTTCATTAATCAGGTCCAGAAACTTACCTTTTCTTCTTTTACTTTTTTATTGATCATGTTTCGCCTCTGCATCCCATGCAGGGGCTTTTTTTCTCCATACCATGAACCATATCCTATTACCTCCGTTCCGCGGCTCGGTCACCCTCGGTGCTCCGCACTGGCCTTCGGCCCCCGCTACAGTCGGGCTCACCGCATTTATAGATTTGTTTAAGATAAATATAAATTTTTGCTCCCGGGTGAAATTACTAGTGTAAAAGCGCGCAATATTGCGCTTGACGTTTTTTGTGGCATGGGAACTATTGTAATGCCGCACATGCGGCAGCCACAAAAAAAGTCATTTTACCCTATTAATTTCCCCCTCCGCAAAACTTTATATTTAGCTTAATTTGGAAAGAAATGCCGCGATTCCTTTAACACAGGAAAAAGGAAAAGTTTTTGAAAAACCGGAGGCTCGCCAACGCTGTATATATTAAAATTACTGCCGGTCGAGTCTGGATTTCACAGAACCGCGCCATATTGGCGCTAGACGCAGAACAGTGATAAGAACCTATTTAAGGTTGCCGCTTTGCGGCAATCACTGTTCTGAGTCTTTCTGTAAAATCCAGCCTCTCCCTCCCGTAATTTTTATACTGCAATTTGAGGGCCACAGAAGGAATTTTTTTCAAAAACTTTTTTATTCTCCCGCCTTTTAATTACAAAGCACTGCTGGAAGATTTTCTGTAAAATCCAGCCTCTCCCTCCCGTAATTTTTATATCGCACTTTTTGGGGTAAAGAAGGAATTTTTTTCAAAAACTTTTTTATTCCTCCCGTTTTTTAATTACAAGACACGTCTGGAAGAAGTTTCTGTAAAATCCATCCTCGCCAGATGAATGACATATTCTGACATTAATCTTTTTAAATTCTTGCTGACATTCAATTAATTGTTCTGTTTAATTTTGCTCGGTTATTGCATCTTCAATAAACTGCTGCAGCTGAATGTTTCTTTGTCGTAATACTTGATTAACTTTTTCCTGTACTATGCTTTCTACTTTGCAAATGCCACTTCCATATGTTTCTTTTCTTTTACACAGTCAAGAAGATAATAATTAATAATATTCTGATATGGCATTCCTGTTTCTTCTGACATTTTTTTGAAATAATCAATTACCTGTTCATCGAGACGGATTGTAATTTGCTGCTTGAGTTTTCCAACATAAGGATTTTTTACTGCATTTGAAAAATCGTATTCTTCTCTCATTTTAGTTTTCTCCATACTGTTTCTTTTCATTTGTAGTTGCTTTTCGAGCTGAAATGATTCTGATTACTTCATCATTTTCCCGATAGCAATGACAAACAACCAGCACTTTAGAATTATTACTTATACCCAAAATAATAAATCTATCCTCTTCTGCAGAATGATCTGGATCTGCAATTAATTTTGCATTGGGGTCATAAAAAACAGTTTTCGCTTCTTCAAAAGAAACATCATGTTTCTTGAGATTGATTTCTGCTTTTTCTAGATCCCATTCAAATCTTATACCCATAATTATATTATAATTATAACTTACTTATTTCGTCAAATAAAAAAAACTAGGCTTGGCCGTGCTTTATGTAATAATTTTTTATATTTTTTTCCTTAATATCCAGTTAAATGTTTTCGTACTGTAATGGTAAATGCAAAAGCTAATAAAGTAAGCAAAAAACATATAAAAGCTTGTATTCTGTGCTTAAACTGTTTTTTCTTAATCTCAGGAGTAATAGTATTATTATTCTTTGATTTTAAGTATTCCAGCATTTCTTGGGTTAATAGGTATCCTTTACCCTTTGTATTTGCAAGAAATTTTTTCATTTCACCATTTTTAGAACAAAATACAAGAGTCTGTAATCCCAATATTTTTCTTTTTACTTTAATTTCAAAAATATCTTCCCAAGAAACTTTTGAAATGTTTTTATTTGAATCCATAAAATGAAGGTTCTTGTCTGTTATTCCAATGACATAAATTATTGGAGTCATAGACATCGCTTCTGTTGCTTGAAAAATTCCGACAATTTTTTCACTCTGAATATTTTGTTTTAATAATTCCCCATAATTTTCTGTTTCAAACATTTTTCCTCCAAAAGCGCCCCAATGAGGGCGTCCACATAACTATCTTTATCATGACGAAAAGAATAATGTGTAACACAATCTTCCATTTTGTTTATTACATTTGTAAGAATAATCAAAAGTCTTTTGTCATGTTCATTCTTTAAGTTTTCTATTTTCTTATTAAATTAATTTTAACACCTCTTTTAAAGTAATAACGGCTTATAAGAAATGAAGCAAGACAACCACCAAATAAGAATGTAATTATTTCTATGACGGTTTTCATTACTTTTTCTCCTTTGTAAGTTTTTCATACATCTTAAACAATTCGGCAACACACTCAGATTCTGTCATTTTGGTGTTGAATCCGTAGGCTGCCATTACGGCTCTATCGTTTGCCTGATGAGCTTTACGAAGTTCCGGCGGCATTAAAGTTTCGTCATAAAGGTCAGCAAGAGAAGAATCCGGGTATTTTGCACGAGCGTCTAAAATTGCCTGGGCGGTTTCCTCGATTTTTGTCTTTTGCTCTTCTGTTGGATTGCACCAGGGGAAATTATTATAAACAATATCCTTACTGTAGCGATAACGACTTTCCAAGCGTCCGGCAACAGCACGCATCCATGCCATATGAACATTGCTTGTTATAATTCCAAATTCGTATAAATTAGCATCCGGAATGATTACTGCCGAATTTGTAGGAATTGTATCAACTCCCATAAAACCTAATGGAATATATCTCCTCTTTTCTGAACTTGTAGCAGGAACAATAATATAATGTTCAGGATTTTTTGTTTCCCTGAACAATGTTGGTGTGTCAGCTAATTTTTGTCTGTCTTCTGCTCCATTTAATCTGTCTTGTTTGCAGGCTTCTATTCTTTTCATTACGAGCGGCATTTTCTTCAAATCTGATGGATTTGCACCTACAAGCCATAAACAGTAACGCTTTTTATTGTTTATAAATTCTTCTGCACCTGTCAGATTTTTTATATATTTCAAAGCTCCCGGTTCTTTTTTTACAAAATCATCATAATCTTCCGCTTCGATGATTAAATTTCCACCATCTGCAGGACGGTTTCCGGTCGTCATTGGCGGAACATTACACAAAGGTTTTGCTCTGCTTTCTACCCAAACATTAGGAGCGTCAATCAAATACCCATTTATATTTTTCGCAGTAACAATCTGAGATTCATTTAAAAATATTTTCTTTTGGCTCTTATTCTGGAAGCAACTAAAACCAATTATTACGCAATGTACATGAGCCTTTAGATTTGCTTCACTATCCCATCTGAAAGTACGGTATGCAAAATCAATCTGTGTATTAAATAAGTCTGCAAGCGGTTTCCAAACGCTTGAAACTTGCTCCCCTTGTGTAATTGAGTTTGTTGAAACTAGAGCACATCGTATTTTTGTGCCTTGAATATATTTTGATGCTTTATAATACCAGGCTGAGACATAATCAATTTTTCCGGCAGTTTTGTATGGTTTTCCATTTTTGTCTACATAGATATTTAGCATATCTTTTTTTTGTTCATCAGATTGTAATCCGTAGCCCACAAACGGCGGATTTCCTAAAATATAATTCAATTCATTTTTCGGAACTACACTCTCCCAATCAACTCGAAGGGCGTTTCCCTCAATAATGTTTGCATAAGTATGCAATGGGAGAAATTTCAAGTCTTTTTCAATTATCTTTGCAGTTTCCTTCATCATCTGGCTTTCTGCAATCCAGAGGGCAGTTTTTGCGACTACGGCGGCGAAATCATTTATTTCAATTCCGTAGAATTGCTGAATTGAAACTTGTATTAAATCTTCTGCATAATATGTAAGTCCCAGAGAATTATCCGTAATTCCCAATTCTACTTTGATACATTCATTTCCGAGCTTTCTTAGGCTCAGATATGTCTCAGTAAGGAAGTTTCCGGAACCGCAAGCCGGATCCAGGAACTTCAATGTTCCGAGTTTCTTATGAAATTCTTTTACTTTCTCAATTCTGTTTGCTGAGTTCTTTATTTGTTTCAGTTCCTCAAATTCAGCTCTTAAATCATCCAAAAAAAGCGGGTCTATAACCTTGTGAATATTTTCGATGCTCGTGTAGTGCATACCGCCAGAGCGGCGAGTTTCCGGGTTAAGAGTTGATTCAAAAATTGCTCCGAAAATTGTCGGGCTGATTTCGCTCCAATCGAATTCATTGGAAGCGTGCTTAACAAGCAGCTCTTTAATTTCTTCTGTAAGTGGCGGAATAGTTTTATCTTCCTCTGTAAAAAGTCCGCCGTTTACATATGGGAAAACCGCCAAAGATTCTTCAAGATATTCATCTCGTTCCTCTTCCTCCTGGTCTAAAACCTGGAACAAGTCTAACAATGCACGGCGAAGGTCTTTTGCTTCAAACTGTTTAAGATAATCACCAAATATTGCCTTGTGTCCGAAAATTCCGGCATCTTCGGCATAAAGACAGAATACAATGCGGACACAGAGCATATTAAGACTTTTTAATGTTGCAGGGCTTGGGTTGTCAGCATCCTTGTACTGTTTCAGAATCGCATCATAGATTTCGCCGATTATGTCTCCGGCTTTCTTCGATACTTCAAGCTCTTTTTTCAGGTGTACACTACCCTGGTCTGCAATGAAAGAAAGTCGATAAAACTCTTTTTCAAGATTTTCAAGAAGTATTTCTTCCGGCTCTCCGTTCGGATTTTCCATATCGTAAACAAGGAATGATTTAAAATTGCTTGTAACAACCCATCGGGGATGTTGTGACAATGGAAGGCCAGAGATATATTTTCGGGCTTGTTGGAAAGGATTTAATAAAGTTCCATCAGACTGTCTAATAGGTTCTCGAAGGTCTTTGTCTATACTTTTTTGTTCAATCATTACTTTTGTAGACGGAATATAAATATCTATAAAATTAGTGATTGTCTTATCTGTAAACTTTTCTTTTATCTGATTTTCGAAATATACAAAATTTGCAAAGTCTTTTATTCCAAAAACATTGCACAGCAAATCGAGCCAAAATTTTTGGCTCTCCCCTTTCTCATATCCTTTATCTTTCCAATCTTCACTAAATTTCTTTGCAGCTTTCTGCTGTTCTGCTTGTGTCATATATTTTTCCTTGTGTAATTTATCTGAGAAGGTTTAATTGATTATCCCTGATGCCGGATTTTGTCAGAACAACATTTTTGCTCTGGTCTTGATAATAAATGTAGTCCAGGCACATTCTAAGCCCCATAGACATTGAGATGCCTTTTGATCCAAACCACATTTTATATTTTTCAGCATCTTCTGCAGGAAGGTTAAAGGTAATCAGCTTATCTTTTTTAGCTCCCTTCTCTACTTCTTTTTCTTTATTTTCGTTGTCTGCAATTACATTAAGAGCTTCAAACTGTTTTGAAAGTGCTTCGGTTACTTCCTGGTTTTCTGTTTTCTTTTCTGTAAGTTTTCCCATTGTTCTATTCCCCCTTAATAAAGTCGTTTGCAATTTCAGACAATACATTTTGAGTTTCCGGCTTTATTTTGTCCATTGCCTGAATGAGCTTTTTAGTTGCCTTTGATTTTTCAAAAATTGTATCTGTTGGAACGATATATTTTTTGAAGTTTATATTTCCAATCTGTTCAAGAAGGTTTCTCTGAATTGCAGTCCTCAAATCTTTGCAGTTAAAAATGTATTTTTTGAAATATGGTTTTTCATCCCCGTCTTTCAGTTCTTCCAGGAGCAGATAAAAGTCTTTCATTCCTTCAACGGAGAATGTATCAATCTTCAAAATCGGAACAACTTCATCAGAAGCGAGCAGGAATTTTTTATCTAATGCAGAATAACTTGGCGGCATATCAATCAGAACAAAATCTATTCCGCAACCTTCAATGAGTTTAATAAGGTTTTTTACAACATTTCTGTTTTCATCAGCGGAAGCTTCCGAAGATGCCCATTTGTCAATTCTGCCGCCTGCAGAAAGCTTTTTATTTGGGATAATGTACAGATTATCGTATTTTGTTTCCTGAATGACCTTCTTCAAGATTTCCGGATTTTTTGCATTGAACAGATAATCGGCAAGCTCGTATTGTACGCTTTCACAGAAAATTGATGAAAGATTTGCCTGAGAATCAGTGTCTATCATTAAGACTTTTTTACCCTCTGAAACAAGCTCTCCGGCAATAGCTGCGGTTAAAGTTGTCTTTCCTACACCGCCTTTGTGATTATAAAAACATATGGTTTTCACAAGCCCCTCCAAAACAATATTTTCTCTTACAGTATAAAACAGCAATATAATTTTTGCAAGAAAATATATTATTTTATTAGAAAGTTATATAGAAATATATTAGAAACTTATATAGAAAATATATAAAAATCTAATAAAAACAATAAAATACTAATAAAAAGTATATAGAAAAAATTACAATTTTAAAAGACGCTCCAGGAAGCGTTTAGAGAGGCTTTAAGGGGCTTGGTAATGATTTTATATTACCTACCCTTTTTGAATCGTTTTTAGAGCGTTTTGAGAGGTCTATATATTAACCTAAATATTTAGCTTTTTTTGCTATTCAACATACAAACTACTTGCTTTTTTCCGCCATATAACCGATAATAACCACAACGGACTAATCAACCGTTTTAAACATTTAGCTGTATGTTACATTTTATCTAAAGAGAACTTATTTAGTCGGCATTCAAAGTGCCAACTTCCAAGTCAACTTTGAGGATGGCACTTTGAGTGCCAACCGAATTTCTTTAGTTCCCTAAATACTGTTTTACATACAGCGACAGTGTTGAAGGTGTGATAGCCGGGGAAAAGAGGAAAGAAGGACTTCTGGCTGCCGACTAAATAAGTTCTTTTTTTTATTCCCCTACTTCTGCCACGATTAAATAAAACAAAAAAAAATTGGGTGGGAATAAAAACGTGTCGTTTGCAGTAGACGGAACATCTGCATTAAATTACAAAGAAGAACTCATTAAGTCTTACAATGTAGGCCAGAATTCGGAATTCCTAAAAATTCGAAGTGCCGAAGATAAAGGCAGAAATGCAAACAAAAGCCGCATTGTCGAAAAGGCTCTTAAATTTCCGTATATTGCACCTAATTCTAATTTCAATGTAGCCTGGCTTGTTTTCGACATAGACAGAGAATTTAATCCCATTGAGCTTGAAGATAAGAATATTGCATACCCGAATTATGTTGTTTATAACCCTGAGAACGGACACGCACATCTCTGGTATCAGTTAAAAAATCCGGTTTACTGCCAGGATAATTTCAAGGCTTCAAAACCGTATAAATATTATAAGGCAGTTTATAAAGCCCTTAGAAAAGTTCTTGGAGCAGACGAACATTTTGGCGGAAAGTTATGCAAGAATCCGCTGCATCCGCAATGGAAGTCAATTCAACTTTCCAATTCAGCCTATTCGCTTTCAGAACTTTCAGCTCATTTAGATCTGAATTGGAAAGAGGACAGAAAAGCCAGGTATGCTAGAAAAGTTTCTGTAAACACAGATGTTGTTGAAGAATTTGGCGGAGCAGAGAAGGGAAGCCGCAATTCTTCACTCTTTGACTTCTGCAGGTTTAAGGCTTATGCACACAGAATGACCGCAGATTGTTCTGAAGCTGAATTTGTCGAATGGTGCGTTGAGTGTGTCCGTGAAGCTGATAAAAATAATCCTTTGCCTATCGGAGAAGAGAGCAGGGGAGAGCAGGAAATCCGCCAGATAGGAGAATCCATTGGCTATTGGACTTGGGCGAACCTGGAGCCGTTAAAAATCAAAAAAGAAAAGTATGATGACAAGGACAGAGAACGTTCCTTGAAAGTCCGTCAGAAAAAAGCTGAAAAGAAATTAAAAAAGATTGAGCGCTACATGAAAAAGCATCCAGATGCTTCAAACAGAGCCATTTCGAGAGCCCTGGGCGAAGGTTATTCCACAGACACAGTAAACAGAGCCGTAAAGATTATAAAAGTTGCTCAGGCTGCTAAAGCTGAACAGAGCAAAGAATCTGCAGCCCAGGTAGTTGGTTTAGTACCCCCTCAGACAATGGTTAGTGAGAGATTTGTTAATCAGGTTGTAAGCTCCGCAGGAGCTTCGGCCTTGGGGGCAGGGGGGTAAAGGTTCTAGTGTTTATTTTGAATTTGCTGCTGCTGCTTTTTTTATCGGTAGTTTTGTTTTTAATTGTTATATTTTTGGGGAGATTGAAAAACCTATATATTTAGGTTATTATTTTTTTATGGAAAGTGTAAAACAGTCTATTGACCGTCATATCGGTGAGATTAAAAGTGACAGTACCAGGCTAAAAGCTGAACTTGAATATTTGTATGAGATTTCTAAGGGAAAATCCAGGATTTATGTTGATGCTGAAAAATTGGAACAACTGTTTGAAAAAGCTGAAGAGCTTTACCGAACGATTGAACGGCTAGAGCGTGCCAATACAATTCTCTACCAGAACAGAGGAAAGGCATCTTTAAAAAAATCTGCTGCATCCAAAATAAACGGAGCTAAAGGCGGCAGGCCTCCTAAAGAAATTTCGGCTGCCAGGAAAAGAATAAATGAGCTTGAAGATAAATGGGTTTCGGGTAAGCTTACTGCAGAGGAAGAAAGAGAGCAGGAGCAGCTTTATCATCTTGTTTATGAATGGGAGAATAAAAAGAAACCCAAATAAATAGGTTATGAACCGACACGTGTCGGTTCTATATCAACGGTGAATCTGATTTTCACGTGTTCTTTCCCGGGCATATTCAAAATGTCTTTCCAAATATTTTGGTTTTCTTTCATGAAGCTCTGCATAATTATTTACGCCTTCGGCATCCATATCATCCGCAATCTGCCGGAAGGTTTTTGCACTTGCTTCTGAAACAAACATAGTCTGTATTTCTGCAGTTCCAAAATTGTGCATGGAATTTCCATTTTTATCTGTGAAATCATAGCCGTTTAATTGTCTCTCATATTTCCTTATTTTTTCGTCATACATGTGTTTGATTTTTGCAATAAAGCCCTTTACACCTTGTTTAATTTTTTGGATCAGCGTTTTTGTGTCTTGTTTCTTCTGGAAAGTATTTGTGAATTCCAAATCTATCCAGGCATCCGTATCTGTTCCTTTTGCAAAAGACAGAGCTTCTTCCCATTCATTTATTTTTGTAGATTTTTCTCTGTATTCCTTTCTGTATTCAAGCATCGATTCCTGGTTGTCGTCAAAAATCTTTTGCTGCTGCTTAAAATATTCGTCAGCCTTTGTATAATCCTCATTATATTTTTCGACTGCATCATTAAGTTCTTTTCTGTCTGCAGCCAAAGCAGATTCTCGTTTTTCCAGGTCTGATTCCTTTTCTTGATTAGCGGCCGCATCTATTTTTATCTGTTCTTCTCGGGCAGAAATATCCTTTTCTTTTTCTTCAACGGCCTTTTTTTCTGCTTCTAGGGTAGATACATCTTTTTCTCGTTCAGAAAGTTCTTCTGCTTTCTGTTGCTGCTGCAGCTCGGTTTTATCTTGCTTTGCTTTTTGGTTATCTAATATTTCCTGCCTGAAATCCTGAGACTTCTGGACTTCGTAAAGTTGGTTATATTTCGCTTTATAATCCTTGTCTACGGAAGTTTTAACTTCTTGATAAAGGTCTTTGCGTATCTGTTCAATGTCGTTTCTGTATGCTTCTGTTTCTTCGTTGATTTGTCGGGCTTCTTCGAGCTGATTTTCTGCTTCTTCAACGACCTGGACTTTTGATTCCAGATAGGCATCTTTTTCAGTCTGTTCTTTTTCCTTCTGGGCCTGCTCGGCTTCTTTTTTTGCGAGAGCTTCTTCCTTTTCTTTTAGCTCTTTTTCTTTCTCAGCAAGTTCCCTTTCTTCCTCGTCTATATAATCAAGCCTGGTAGAAAGTTCATTGTAAAGTGCGAGATTTTTTTCCTGGAGATTTTTGTCCTTTGATTCAATGTAATCTTGTGTATCTAAATGCTGTCTGTGTTCGCCAGGATTCTTAATTTTATAGCCGTGTTTTTCAAACAGACGGATAAGGCAATCTCTTTCATTCTTGATCCACTGCATTTGTGCAGTGAGCAGCCTGGTCTTTATCGGCTTGCCTTTTTCGTCTACACGGCTATTCATAAACTCTTCATACTGTGCCTGCCTTTCCGGATTTTTATAATGCTTTTCTGCAATATGAATACCGTATTTTTTTTCGATGGCAGAAACATCAAGTTCTTTGCTTACAAAGCCCTGGGCAGCAAGAGCCTCAGTTAATGAGTTTTCTACATCAAGGCCATTAACACGGCTTTTCTTTTCAATTTCTTTTCCCGTGAGTTTATCAAGCAGGCTTTCTTTTTTGTTCTGTTCGTCTATGAAGTTCTGCCATCGGTTTCTTGAAACGGGAATGTAATCAACGTGCATATGAGGTGCGCCTTGAACTCTGCCGCCTTTTCCATCATCCCTGGTTTCATCATCGTGATAATATGCTCCGATAACTTCCATGTTCGGATTTCGTGCTTTGAATTCTTCCAGAGCTTCAATGTAAATCAAGCGTACTTCTTCAGGATTGTCCGGCAGATTATCTTTGTTTCCAAGCGTAATTATGTATTCATAAACCGGAACTTTGTTCTTCGAGTTTTTGATTTTTTCGTAGTATTTTTTTCCGCTTTTAATTTTTCTGTCGGAGCGTTTTTGCTTTGCGTCATATTTTTCTATTGCTTCGGCAAAGATTCTCTCATAGGCATCTTCCGGCTTCTCATCGAGAATGACATGAGTTTTTGCCCACTCTTCGTGTTCCTCTTCGGTTTTGTTTTTAAAGCCTATGTGTTCCTGGTTTTTGCAGTATTCTTCATCACGAATATTGTGTTCTCTGTTCGCCTGAGATTTGGATGCCCTTACAGTTCCCTTTGTATCTTTCGCATCTTCTTTGCGGCCGCCGTTGTGAAATGACACAGTGTAATATTGTTTCTTCGCCATTTAATCGCCCTCGCTATCGCAGGAATCCGGCCTTCTGGCCGGAGATATAATCAATCTGTTTTCTCAGATTGATTATATCTTGGATTTTGACGTGTGTCAAAATCAATAACCCAATATTGTTTTTGTCATTCTGCACTACGCTTGAACAACAAAAACCATTGGGCCCCAAACCGTATCGTCGGTTTATCTCTCGTTAAGGGCAAGCCCTCAACACTCCCAGGGGGCGCACCCCCTCGAAAAAATCTTGCTTTATTGCAGCTTCTGAACGAAGCCTTATAAAGCTCGCTTTTTTCTCACCCCGTGAAATATTCCTCGATTCAAACTTGCGATGTTTCTGAAAGAAACTCGCAAGTCTTCATCTTCGTCATATTTCATTTTTTGACTGCTCCGAAGAACCTTCCGCCCGTTGCTCCAGGATCTTCTACACAGTCAAAAAACTATTCCGAGAACTCCGTTCTCGGTGCTTTGGAGAACTGCGTTCTCTCAAAGCTTTGCCTTTGCTCTTTCTAAAGTGTTGTAGATTGCGTTATTTTCTTTTTTAGCGATAGACAGTACAGGATTTTTTCAAATAGGATAGGGTAATGACGAAAATAATTAAGAGGTGATTCTATGGCAGTTATTCCAGACCCATCTAAAATGATGACTTCAGATTTTTACCAGGAGAATTATTCAGATGATAAATCTCCATCTAGCAGAGAGATTGAACAAGTTCTTGGTGAAAAAATGGATCCAGACCTGGCTAATATGATAGATTCTATGACCGGAAAAGAAGCTGCGGAGCTTCTTGATAAATTACTTGATTCAAAGAAATAGCACTTGTAATCAGCTTCCAAACTCTCTCCGATATGTTCTAGAATGTTCTAGATTGATTTAATTCGTATAAATGTACGGATAAAATCCAAATATTTACAAATAGAGGTAGTTAAAGTTATGGAAAGCGAGAAAATCCTGGAAGCAATTAAAGCTCAAAATGATTTATCAATGTTAGATTGTTTATCTGAATATGATAACAAGATTGTAAAAAATCATCTTCCGGAAGAAGTCAAAAATAGATTTCTTACAAAAAACCAATGGCTTGAAAAAGGCTTTGTGCCAAAAGAAAATGCAGTAGCAATTGCAATGCATCCATCCTGGATGAGCAAAATCCTTTGTGAATATTATCTTGATTCTGATGTAGAGCCTGTTTCTGATTCTTTAGAATGTTGTGGAACTTGCAAGATTTATAAAAATAGATTTTGTATTATTGCCGGAGAGCATGTAAGTGTTAATAATCGTTGTTCAGAATATGAAAAAAAATAAGAGATTGAGAACTTAGCACATCGTATAACGACACGCAAGCACGTTCCCAATCTCTTAATCTCTAAAAAGAACTTCAGATTTCAGCTCGTCGCACATGACGACGGAAAAAATACTTACATCTGAAGCACAATTCACTAATCAAAAGATTTGACTCCTGGGCAAAAGATAGCACAAACAAGTACTCAGAAAGCAATGTTTCCTTCCCCGGTAAGCACCCAGTTCCCCATCGCAGAATCAAACCTTATGAAAAAAGCTCTAAGCCTGATATGCAGATAGGAAAAACAAGTATCTCCGGAGAATTTCCGTCCTTTCCTGTAGAACCCCAGTTATCGACTGGCTCAAGAGCCAAGTCAATATTACTTCAAGTAATATTGAACGTCAAGAAATAAAAATGCTTCAGACTAC
>JAEEGK010020084.1_pt1 | contig 14241 bp, 8 predicted proteins | sample 8958771 | NCBI WGS metagenome assembly JAEEGK01 (sample SAMN16246547, study PRJNA631951) | gut metagenome | biome: gut microbiome; feature: rumen; material: SC-attached | host: Bos | place: Iran: Karaj | collected 2018-10
GAAATGGCACCATGACAGTAGACAATAAGGATTATTCTCTCAAGGAAGGCTCTGTTATGAGAATTGATCCTGCTGGTGTACGCAAACTGTCATCTGGTAACAAAGGTCTTACCTATATCTGTATCCAGACAAAGCGCAACTCTTTAGAAGGCTATACAATGACAGACGGAGAGATCCTTTAATCTCTTCCTTTGATTAGTTTAAGACGAGGGCAGGAATAATCCTGTCCTTTTTTTAGCATAAATTTTTTTCCTTTTGGAGATTCTAATCCATACCTGTATTGATTAAATGTACGTATATAATAAGATAAATACCTCTGTTGTATCAGGATTCTCGGTATTTATTGCTGAAGATATTCTTATTTCACAAGAATCCTTTTTCTTTTTTTGTATAATCATATTGTTGTTGTCTTGTAGAGGATTCTTTATATGGTTACTACTCCTTCCCAGCGAGTCATATGTCTTATGGAAAGTTCTGTTGATGGACGTATTGATGAGTCCAGATGGTCTGTTCTGTACAGCGAAAAAGGGGAAGGTGATCCTGATGTTTACTATGAAACTCAGAAGAAAATCAGAGCGGACGTTTTTGTATTAGGTGTTAACACTGTAAAGCGACACTACTGTTCTGATGAGTTCCACTCAGAAACTCACACTAAGGTTGAGAATCCAGAACCATTTTTAGGTATCCGCTCTCACAGCAAGATGACTGCCGTATTTGATTCAAAAGGTTCTGTTGCATATAAAGACAACAATCTTGGAAATTCCACTCTAATGGTAATACTTGGCGAGGATACCTGTTCTCAGGAGTATCTTGATTATTTAAGAGAGAGGGAAATCTCTTATACCTTTGCCGGAAAGGATGGAAACGATCTTCGCAGGGCTGTAAACAGTCTTTATTCTGATTTCGGTTTAAGAAAAGTTCTGTTAAGCGGTGGCGGTAAAATCAACGGTTCATTCTTAAAACAGGGACTGATAGATGAACTGTATCTTGTGATTTATCCTGGAGTTGATGGTCTTACTGGTGTCGGATCTATATTTGAGTACGAAGGAAAGCCAGAGGAAAAGCCTGGACTAGGACAGTCTCTGGAACTTATATCCTGTGAAGTGGTCAGGGCAGGGGTAGTTAGACTTAGATACAAGTTCCATTTCTATTCTTGTTAAGTCTATTATTCAATTTTTCGATTTTAGTCTGATCAAGCGTTATTTTTGATGATCTGATGTGGTCAGACTCTTGCAAATTACAGATTTTTAAGTAAAATAACATCGTTCACATGGTGAGATGTCCGAGAGGCTGAAGGAGCACGCCTGGAAAGCGTGTATACGTTAACGCGTATCAGGGGTTCGAATCCCCTTCTCACCGCCACTGCTTCAAAAATCCCCACGTTTTTCTAAGTTCATCTAAGTATCCCAAGTTTTTCAAAAATTGTGTACTAGTTTTCTTGCAGCCAAAATTTGAACTCCAAATTCTGCATTTAGTGTGGCTTACGGGCATGTTTAATCATGTTTCGTACAGCAATTGGCTTTGTAGAGAGACTCAAAATAATGTGAAAAAAAGTTGAGTTCATCCGCCTCGGTCCGAGTTTTGTTTATGGGTGCCTGCCTAACTGGCGGTAGACACATGAGATGCAGATCATTATTTTTATACCTGATGCGGGGTATCATTCCTTTAGTTAAAAACGTGGATTGTCTCTTACGCATTAGAAAAAAATATGGGTGCAAAGCTCTCAAACTTGCTTAATATTCAGGGAAATATATGGATGAATGGAACTATTCAATCTAGAATTAGATCAGACAGCAGATGTTAGCAGTCAGCATTCCAATATAAGGATTATGTCATAAATGGATTTTACAAATATCAATAAAATCGTGGAAACTCTGGATTCCCCAAAAATTTCTAAATTTGAACAGAATCGACTGTCTCGAACCGCTTTTCCTGGATTTGGGTATTTGTTTATGTGCATAAGAGCTCATAGTCTGATGCTCTATACAAGTGTATGTATGCTTGGTTCGGAAGCAAAATACTTTCCTAAAATATTTGAGATGCTTTTAAATCATGAAATCTCCGGTGGAAGGTTTGACAATATCAGAGTTGCGTTTGACAGTGAAACAACTGTGTTATGGCTGTGCCATGATCTGAATCTGGAAGAGGTTACTGCAGAATCATTAAAGAACGCTATCAATAAATTTGTTAATAGTGCAAAGAAATTCAAAAAACTTTTGAATACCCAGTTCCTTGAGGTTTATCTGCAGACTATAAGAGAAACAATGGGAAAAAATGATGAGGAGGAATATTTATTATCTCCTGAAATGGAGGAGTCCTGTGCTCTTAGTCTATCCTGCCAGAATGAAAAGACTGAAAAAAATTTTGATGACGATATTCCTCTTGAGGCCAGCGCCGAGCTTATAGAGAAAATCAAACAGTCTCTAGGTTCATCTTCAGGAACAAATCTATCCGGTTCTCAGAGATCAGGTTCATCTTCCGTAACCCAGACTCCTTCACTGAATAATCCTCAGGAGCCTGAAGTAGTTAACGTCCTGGTTGCTCAAAGTATGTTTATGCTGGTCTAGTTCGAGCTGTTAGAAAAACAAAAAAACGCATAAAAGCGTCTTTTTGACTAAGCTCTGTATCTCTAAGTCATCCTGTCATCTACAGAATATCACCTCAATGCATCTGTTAAAACATTCTCATAAAGTAGCTTAGGATTATACAGTTAATCGGATCTGCCAGCATGAAACCAACAATAGGAAAGAGCAGATATGATTTAAAGGATGGGCCGTATTTTCCTGTCAGAACCATAAGAGTTGCAACAGAGCTTGATGGTCCTCCAATACCAAAACCGATTGAAGAGGCAGATAGCACTGCCGCATCATAATCTCTTCCTGTCAGAATGTAGACCATAAAGAAGGCAAACAACAGCATCAGTATAAACTGTGCCACAAATATGCCCAGCTGCAGAATATTTATTAAATCAAACTGCCATACAGCAAGACCCATAAAATTCATCGCAAGATAGAATGATAGACTTAAGACACCTATGTAGTTAAGTTCGCCTGTATAGAAATGATAGCGTCCGGTTTTTATACTCAGATTACGCAGAATGATTGCTACAAGCATGGCTCCAATATAGTAAGGCACTGATATGCCAGCCTGGAATAGAAATTCACAGCAGACTGCGCCAATACCAATAATAAAAGCAATCTGGAAGCTGGCTTTGGCTAGATTTGCTGGGAAAGTACTGTTAGTTACATTTGAATCTTCGATATTTTCTGCAAAGAGTTTATCTGAATTTGGCTTTAATTTATATTTCAGAATCAGGAAGCGGCCAAAAGGTCCACCAACCAGCGCTGATACAAGAACGCCCAGAGTGCACATTGATAAGGAAAGATTCGTTCCATCTGCAAGATTCATATCCTCAAGGAATCCTCCAAACTGTTCTGAAATGCCTGTTCCTCCTGCCATGGATATTGAGCTTGCTGTAAAGGCCATTAGCTTATCAAGGTCAAAGATTGAAGAGAGAGAAAGGCTCAGAATGTTCTGGGCAAAGATGAGCACAACAATGCCCACAAGCAGAAGTGCAAAAGTTGAAAAACTACGTTTAATAAGGCTGAAGTCTATCTGAACTCCAACAGAGGTAAAGAACAGGACCAGACAGAGTTTTTCTAAAGTGTGATCTGTTGTGAATACGAAACCAAACTGATAAATAACATAATTTATAAAAGCTACAAGAAGTCCGCCCACAACAGGGGAGGGAATACAGTATTTATCCAGAAAAGAAACTTTCTGTTTTAGAATCATTCCCAGGAAAAGAACAACTACAGCAAGACCAGCTGTCTCATATAGATTCAGATGTATTATTTCCAGCATATTTTATCCTTAGTCCTGTGAGCCAACTATATGAACTGAAAAAAGATGACTTTCATGTTCAGCGGCATTTACCTTAAAGCCGAATTTTTCATAGAACTTTACTGATTCCGGATGAAAATCCAGATGAAGGTTTGGTACAGTTCCAAAACGGACCGCTGTCATATCAACATCTTCTTTTGTCTGAGCTTCTGTTTTCCCTTCAAGCATAAACATAACCTTCATAAGCTCCGCAATTTTTGCGCTGTCAGTGCCATTATGTGCCTGAATCAGAACTTTGACATCAATGCCATCAACAGCCTCTTTCTGCCCCTTATACTGATTTGCATTGATAACTGTTGAAGTCAGAGATTTCTCAAACTTGGTTATGGATTTCAGTCGGTGCTTGTCAACGCTCAGGAATTTTATGTCTATAGAGTTGGCAAGATCAGATACATATGTCGATGGAACCTTATCAAAAAGGAATAAAGCTTCAGCCTGATTGTTTTTAAACATCTCTACTGCCTTTTCAGGAGTATTGAGCTGTATTTTTCTGGCTGCTCTTTTGATTCCATGATCCTTCAGAATTCCAAAGGAGACTGCATAAGCACAGTCATCATAGCTGCCTACAGAAACTGTTTTTTCAGAAAGATCTGAAATATCCTCGTAAGGAGCATCGGCTCTGACAATTACATGGATGGTATGATCATAAATACCCGCTACCGTTGAGTTGTATACAGCAACCTCACTTTTATCATTAAGAATCTCATATTCTGTTTCAGCTGCACCTTTTAAGGTTTGAGCTGGATCTATCTTTGATTCAGCCACCAAAGCTTTCTCAATAGAGGAGGCACTGATAATAGCAATATCGATAATGCCGTTATTCAAAAGTCTTACTGAGGCTGTAGAGTCTGCTGTGATAATAGGTTTAAGTCTTAGAGAAGAGCCTGATTTTTCAAGTTTCTCATTAAGTTCGACAGCATATTTATGATAATCACTATCCAATGGACCGACACCAACTCTCAGAGTATTATCATCAGAACAGCCCGCAAGCATCAGGGCAGATAGAATAAAAGCAAGGATTCTTTTCATTACAGTCACTCAAACAGATACTTAACCTAATCTTCGTAATTCGTTTTTAGGATAATCTGAAGTAAATAGACGTGTTTTATTTTGGGTAATTGCTTATAGGTAAAGACAATCCAAAAAAACAACTCTTAATCAAAATTATAAGAAAGTAGGGCAGTTAAAGATAATCTGATGTTATGGTAAACAATGAATGATCACATAAAAAAACAGGTAATCGTGACAAAAAGACCGTTGGCTGAATAGAGATTTTGGAATACAGAAAAAAACAGCAGGCTTTTATGCCTGCTGCTGTGTGGTAATCAGTTAGAATTTTACTTCTGGATGTTCTTTCTTGTAATTCTTAAACTGTTCCATTGATGCAATTCTAATTTCGCCCTCTGTGTTGTTTATAATACCATTAGGTGTAATTTCGAAAACCATTTTACATTTAAAGAAAGCTGTTCCCGGTTTTTCTGTAACAGTTACCTGTACGTTGCCGTTCTCAAGCTTCTTGACTGAATGGTTTAGAGCTGTATGTTCAAAAGGTAAAGATGGAACATAATAGAAATTAGGACAGAATCTTAAAAGACTCTGAACACCAATACACTGTGTACAGCACCATCCTATACCACCAAGCTGTTCTTCAGTTACTCCTCCAAGACCATCTCTAACCTTATTTGGAACGTCTTTCTCAAAATTAGCCTTCTCAACAGGGGTTTTTAGGTCTTTATACTGTCTGTCTGTGATTACTATCTCTTTATTATCAGAGGTGTGAACTGTTAACTTACAGTACTCGTTGCTGGTAACTCCTTCTGGATTTTTGGCTCTGTAGAAATCGACAGAGAAACCATAGTGATTGTTTGCTCCATTGTTTGCTGCAAAACGAAGTCCGCCAATTTCATTCTTGGCAAAGAAGCCTCGTCCGCCTTTCTGCTCTGAAAGCTTGAATACAATTTCACCTTTTTCTCCACTAGCGAATTTCTTGACAAGCTGATCTGGTGCCAGACCTGCTTCACGTCCCAGCCAGACGAAAGTTGGAGGATCGAAATCTTTACCCATTAAGTTTCCAAATGCTCGAACCTCATTATGAATAGCCAAAGTTACCTTTTCAGCAAAATTATCAAGGGTCAGCTCTGCAGGAGGGTTTCCTCCGTGAACAATGGCCCAAAGCTGCTGAGCTGTAGGCTTTCCTCCTGTATCCTCTAAAAGCTTTGAGATCTCAGTTGCATGGCTGCCCATGAGGAACAGAAACTCTTTAACACTCCATGCACCGGTTTCTTCCTCACCATCATTGTTGATAAAGGTATATTCAAATTCTTTCTCAGGATTAAAAGCGCCGACATTCTTTAAAGTTGCCTTGCCATCGACAGGAACCTTAAAATTAGATACAAAATCCTTAACCACGGCCTTCTGCTCTAAGCTTATGTCGTCATTTCCCATCAGAGTATGGTCAAAATCATTATAAGTCAGAGGAAACAGCTCAGACAATTTTCCTGGCAGATTGGTCTGATAAGAAAACTCATCTGGAGAGCGTTTAACTTCAGGATCAAATACCGGACCTGGTTTTTCAAGACCAAGCTTGTTAGATACCATCTCGGCCAACAGGTTAATGTTTTTGAGTATGTTATCAACGGCAACCTGTCTTTTTCCTGATTCAGCAAATGTAGGATCTAAAGCTTCCTTATTAGCGCTCTTCTCTTTTGCCTGCTGGGTATTTAAAACCTCCAGGAACTGCTTGGTCAGAGGATTACTTAAAGCATCCTTCATTTTCTGAAGCTGTTCAGGAGTGCTGGTATTTATGACAGCATCAAAGAGGAACTTAACAATATCTTCCTGCTTATAGTCAGGTAGTGCTTTACCCATTTTTTCAATATTTTCACCGATACTTACCAGATTCTCCAGCAGTCCTACGGTAGAATCTGGTTGATTCTCTTTGAATACATTCAGAATAGAATCAATTGGGGAGTTAATACTCATAAAATGCTGGATAAAGTTTAAATCCGTACATTTTGTATTTTTGATAACCGGTAATGAATCTTCTCTCCTTTCAACAAGACCAGGATTATTCATGATCTGCTGCTGCAGATTAAATATTTCTGCCTCTGTTGCATTGCGAGGAACACTCTTGTTTCCTTGAGCTGGCTGTAGGGCATTCTCCTTAAGAGCAGAGTTGATTAGATCTGTTTTTACAGAGAAAGGATCAACAATCTTATCATCAGGTAGTTCTGCTGTTAAATTGGTATTTACAGCAAACAGCAGCTCGGCAATACTATTAATATTCTTCTTGTCATCTGCAGTTAGCGATTTGTCATTTTGCATAACAAAGTTGAGCTCTGTATACATTGACAGCAGAAGCTTCTGATTTTTTTCTGACATGACCTTGTCTTTAACCTGAGGATCAAGTGATGACAGCAGGGGCTGTATGGCTGTCCTGATTACTTCTGCTGCATCCGCATCGGAAGAAACTTCCTCTGATCTTGCTTTATTTAAGATTGACTTAACGTTATCCAGAACAGCTACACCGTCAGGATTATCCTTTGAGAGCTCATTTAAAAGGAGATCAACATATTTAGCTGCTCCATAAGTTGCACCTGTTAAAGATTCCTTCATCTGGGTGTTTTCAAATTTACGCAGTAACGCCATATTGGCCTCAGCATAATCCTTTAGTTTTGCTGTCAGACCACTTTCAATATCCTCCTTTTCGCGCGTTGTCATATATGTAACAAGCTCGCTACGAAATTCTTTATCACTGAGCAGTGCTTCCATTGCTCTTTTTGAAATTCCTTTTTCAGCGCAGAACTGACTAATCTCAACGTTTGAATCAAGAGATTCCTTAAAGAGATCAATCTTAAGCTGTCTAACTTCTTTGTACAGTATTATTGAATTTACGTGTTTATTCTCAGATACATTTTTACAGAATCTGTCTAAAAGACGGTTTACATTATCTGATACTTCATTTGAGTTACCATCTAATAATTCTGGAAATTTTTCAGTAGCCTGCATTAGCACAGCTAGCATAACGTTAAGACCATCTACGCATTTATCTTTGTCTGAGACGACAGTTTTAACCGCATTTGCTAGCTTATTGACCTGATCAGTATCAAGTTTTAAAAGGCCTTTAAAAGGCAGTGTTCCATCGGAGCCATGCAGATGCACCGCTCTTACAAAAACATCCTTTAAAACTGGTTCTTGTGTGTAAGTTGAAGTATCTGCATCAAAGTTGCAGTTATCAATTGCCTTTAAAACAAGGCCTCGTCCAAAATCTCCTTTTAGACCTGGGTTAAGATCTTTTAGCAGATCGCTGTAGAATTTAGCTTTTGTCTCATCTCCTACCAATCCTGACTTAAAGGTAAACTCATTCTGAGCCGCAGCAAAATAATCAGGATTTTTGCTTGAGTAAAACTCAGTTAATACTTTTTGAATTAAATCATTATTTTTGTTAACGATAGAGTCAACAGTTTTACCTTTTTTATCAAGTTCTGTAAAAGTGCTTTTGATGGTTAGATCGTTAAAGACAAAACTTTCGGCAAAATTCTTCAAAGCCTGAACCTGACTCTGAGGAACAAGTCCGAAATCTTTTGCTTTAGATACAATATTTTCAGTAGCAGCTTTTGTCTTCTGATGCACACTCAGTAAATTATCTGCTATTTTGATTGCTTCATTTATTTTAGCAGGAGTCAGTGCTTTGCCTGCCTTGATGCTTCCATTCTGGAACTTTGTATTCATTACGTGACGCAGACTGTCGCTGACATCCCTGTACTTGTCACTGTTGATAAGTACAGTCCAGAATGCAAGAGTTGCCTGATTATTTGATTCTTTATGAGTTAAGCCAATGTTTCTGGCTATAAAACCTAATGGAGTGGTACTAAGTTTGCCGTCACTCTTTTTAATGCGAACTTCTGCATCAGCCTTGCTGTGTTCGGCAATATTCTTAAAATCCTGAAGAGTTAGATTAGTGCTGTTTAATCTTGCATTTAAATCACTCATAGCTACCATCCTCTAAATCAAAAAAAATCTTTCCTATAAAGTCATAATTGACCTCAGGTTTTAGAAGTCTCTTAAGTCAGTCTCTATAGGTGCATGAAGTTATATGTGCCGACAAAAGTCTGAGACTGATTTTCTTCTACACCGTTTATAAGATTATGCAGACGCTTTGATCTGTACTGCATAGCCTCATCGTTCATAGTATTGACTTTCTTTGTCCATTCATCAGCGACCGATAGGGCAAGGTTCAATGTGGAGATAAAATCTGCTGAATCAGTAGCCTCAGAAAATGGGAACATAAAATTCATAGAAACCATGTTTGTAGCGCTTAAATAGCTTAATGCTCCGCCATTAGTCTGTGAAAACAGAAAATTCGCCTCAAGAAGACGTGGAAGCACTATGGAAACTGCTCCTGGAGACAGAGTTGTCAGTTCTACATAGACAATGCAGGTACCAAGCTCAGCATCAAAGTGCATCAGTACGTTTCTTTCGTTGTAAATGAAGTTGACTGAACCTTTCTCACTTAATTCCAGCCCAAGTCCTGTTACTTCGTTGATTTTTCTGATTACTTCTTCTCTTTTCATCAGCTTTTCCTTATGTATATATCATCAGGTGTAAAGATAAACATATAACCAAGTATATGTGATTATTTTAAAATATGTAGTAGCAAAAATGTATTTTTATGTATAAATACAAAATATCAGATCAGGATCAACTTTTTAATTACCTATATCCTTGTGGTTAATTCTGTAACCTTTCTGAATTAACCACAGGATAGGTCATCTGTTCTGCTGTCTATACTAGACTGCAACCTCAGGATGATCCTTCTTGTAATTCTGGATCTTCTCCATAGACGCAAAGGTGATCTTTCCTTCCGTAGTGTTAACTACACCGTTCTCATCTACCTCCAGAACTACGTGGAACTTGAAAAAGGCTGTGCCAGGTTTTTCATTAACGATTACCTGTATCTTTCCGTTATCAAGTTTCTTGATAGTATGATCAAGCGCAGTGTGTTCAAAATGAGATGAAACCTTAAAGTACAAGACAGGTGCCTGACGCAGAACAGACTGTATACCCTGAGTAATACAGAATCCAACACCAGCAAGCTGCTTGTCAGAGATGTTGCCGAGTTTTTCTCTGATCTCACTTGCCATGTTCTTAATGTACTGGTTTGAACCTTCTTTTGTACCGCTGGCCCAGCTCTCTTTCTGAGTGAAAACCTTCTCGTTATTACCTGTCTGAAGAGTGATCTTACAGCCTTCATCAGAAGTTACGCCCTCTGGAGCTTTTGCACGATGGAAATCAAGACCAAAGCCGTAGTTTTCAGAGCCGTTCTTATAATTCAGTCCAACGATACAGTCCTTACAGAACATTCCCTCACCATTTTTCTGGTCAGCCGCATCAAAAACAATGTCTTCTTTATCCGCTTTGGATAGCTTCTTTATATAATCGGTAATATTGACACCAACCTGACGTAGTGTGCCAAATACTAAGAAAGGCTCGAAACTCTTTTTGCCAAGAATCTTTCCTAACGCATCGATTTCCTTTATATACTGAACTGCAAGAGTATTCAGGAAATTATCAAAGCTTAGATTTGCAGGAGCCTGTCCTCCATGGATAATTCCCCAAAGCTGCTGAGGCGTTGGTTTTCCTTCATTCTGTTCTAAAAGCTCAGATATTTCTTTTGCCTTAGCTCCCATCAGATGCATCATATCATTAAGCTTCCATTTGCCGGCAACAGTTTCACCATCCTCATTCGTGTAAGTGAATTCAAATTCCTGATTTTCTCCATAGGCGCCAGCGTTTTTCAGTGGCTCCTTATCGGATACAGGTACCTTGAGACTGTAGACAAATTCTTTTACAGCCTCTTTCTTTTCCTGGCTTAGTGAGTTGTTGCCAATCATTGCCTTGTCAAAATCTCTGTGGGTAAATCTGAATAGACCTCCGATGGTATCTGGAAGATTATCCTGGAAAGGAATCTCCTCTGGATATTTCTTAGCCTCTGGATCAAATATTGGCTGAGGATTCTGAATATTCAGTTTTGCAGCCAGTTTATCTCCTAGCTTATTGATATTTGATAGAAGCTCATCCACAATCCTGATATCATTTTCCTTTGTAAAGCTCTTAACATCTAAAGTTGCAGTATCAGTGTTTTTCTCCTTAATCTGTAGAGTATTGAGCATTTCCAGCAGTGTCTTTGTGTACTGATCTCTTAATCCTGCATAAAGATTCTCCATATCCTTCTGGCTGCAGGTTGCAACTAACACTTCTAAAAAGAAATCAATAATATCGTTTTTGCTGTAGTTTGAAAGTAAGGTTTCTGTTTCAGACAGTTTTCGTCCAAACTGCTTGAACTGCAGTAGGACCTCATTTAATCTCTGCTGAGAGTCACTCTTGAATACCTTAAGCATTCCTTCAAAGGAATCGTTGACATCTACAAACTTTTTGATGAAATCAATATCCGCACATCTTGTCAGCTTAATAAGTTTGACGGCTGTCTCTTTCTTTGTTCCATGTAGCTCTGGACTGTGTAAAACCGCCTGCTGTGCACTGTATATTTCAGCATCTGAAGCATTACGCTTTACCTTTTTATTTGTTTCAGGCTGCTGTTCAATTAAACTTTCCTTAAGCTCACTGTTATTGCCGCTTGGTTTGACGGATGCAGGATCGACAATCTGGCTTTCGTCAAGATCAGCTGTAAGCAGATTTAATAAAGCCAGCAGCAGTTCATCAACTTCATCAATATTCTTCTTATCATTTGATGTAAGATCAGTACTGTTTTTCTTTATTTCAAGAAGATCCTGATACAAGGTCAGTACATAGGTCTGAGTTTTTGGAGATTTGATTTTATCTCTGTCATCTGGTGCCAGTTGGAAAATCAAGGTTTTGGTAATCGCCTGCATAATTGCAGCGGCATCCTTGTCCTCAAGAATTCCATGTGTCTTGAAGTAGTTTTTGGTTGCCTGTACATTTTCAAGAACAACAGTTCCGTCAGGCACATCCTTCAGAAGTTCCTGGTAAATCTTGTACATATATGTTGATACCGCACGTCCGTGAGCCATCCTCTCAGAATTTAACTCAAGCCCCTTTAACTGACGAAGGAATCCGATATTATCATTTGCAATTTCAGCAAGCTTTGTCTTGATATGGGAGTAGAAATCTCCCTTGGTGGAATCATAGCTGTCAATTACTGCAGCTCGAGTCTGAGGCTCCAGCAGCAGCGCCTCAAAGCTATAGATATCAAGCCCCATATTTCCGCAAAACTGTACCATTTCAGGGTTGTTAAATCCGTTCATATCCTCAATGAACGCGTCAACAGCCAGTTCTTTTGTAAGCGCGAATAGAGTTGTATAGGATATCACCTCTGTTTTATCAACAAATTTAGTGATTACGTCTACTACATGAGGGATTTTCTTAGTAAACTCCCATTGGACATCCTTGAATACCGGGTTTGCCTCATAGAAATTGTTTACGGCAGAAAGAATCTTGCTTAAAATATCTCGTGTTTGAGATGGTCTTCCCCCTTTTTTAATCAGGCATGCTTCTATTTTTGCCAGTTCGTCCTTAGGTAAAACCTTCAAAGCGGATAGAGTAGCAGGATCTGTAAGACATGCTGTTTTTTTAAACAGAGTACTGATTGAATCGTTATTCTTGGGATTTTCATTACCAGTGGCAATTTTCTTATTATTGATATATGCAATAACCTTTTCTCTTGCTTCTTCTCCTGCAAGATCCGGGCATAATTTCTTTAGAAAATCATCCGCTTCTTTTGCCTTTGCCTTGTTATTTCCGAAATCTGCAGCATCAAGACCAAAGATATTGCTCTGTGTGAAATAATCAGGCTCCTTGCTGCTGTAGAAATCAACCATAACCTTTTTTAGGAAAACAGCTTCGTTATCGATAAAGTCGGAAACGTTGTTGCCATTTTTGTCAACTTCAACGAAATCACTTTTTGCATAGATGTGTTTAAATGCAGCATCCTGCGAAAATTTTTTAAATGTTTCAATCTGATCAGCTGATACCAGTTTGTTTTTTAGCGCATTCTGAACGGCTTTATCGGTTACAGCCTGTGCCTTATTGTTGGCATCGAGCATTTTATCTGCCATCTTGATAGCATCATTGATTTTAGATGGAGTCAGTGCACTGCCGTGTTTTACCAGGGTTGTAAAAGTCTTACGAATATTATTGCTTACGTCTGCATACTTTGGATCATTTATAAGGGTTGACCAGAATGCCAGAGTAACCCTGTTATTGGACTCTGAATGTGTAAAGCCTATGTTTCTTGCAAGAAAACCCAAAGGAGTATTACTGAGTTTGCCGTCACTCTTTTTAATACGTATTTCTGCGTTGCTGCTGCTATTTTCAGCAATATTCTTAAAGTCCTGAAGGGTAAGATTTGTGCTGTTTAGTCTTGCATTGATATCACTCATAGCATCCATCCTCAAATAATACTGTGCTTATTTTTTTTAGCCAGGATAAAATCTTCTGATTATTTAGATATTCATAAAGTTATATGATGAAAACTGCTGCTGACTGGCAGTGTCACCTGTACTGATTCCATTTGTCTGGTTCGTTCCTTTTTTTCGGTACGACATAATCTCATCATTCATATTTTTAACCTTTTGCGTCCATTCGTCAGCAGTTGATAGAGCGCGGTTTAGAGTATCGATAAATCCATCACTGTCGGTCTGTTCACTGCATGGGACCATAAAATTCAGAGATACCATTCGAGTGTCTTTCTGGAAGCTTAAAGCTCCACCGTTTGTCTGTAAAAACAGGAAATTAGCTTCTAATAGACGAGGAATTACAGCTGAAACCGCTGCAGGGGAGAGTGTTGTAAGTTCTACATAGATAATGCATATTCCAAGTTCCTCTTCGAAATGCAGTAGAACGTTTCTTTCATCATAAACAAAGTTTGCAGAACCATCATTGCTTAAATTTAGTTCTAAACCGGTTAATTCATTGATCTTGTCGATAATTTCTTTGCTTTTCATAGTGAGCTTATGCCTTACCATTTTTAGGAAAAAAATACCAAATCTACAAAATTTAAGTATAGATAAGAATTTAAAAAACTGTAGTTGAAAAATAAAAATAACTACAATTATTTTAAAAAGTTAGATACAGTTCAAATAATAGCTCTGAACTCTTCAGAACTATTTCTCGTCTTTGACAGTTTCTAGTTAAAAAGGTATTAACTTCAATAAGTTATTATCTTTAAAGGTAGCAATATATTAAGCTTTATAAATTTTTTTAGACTTTTTTTTGAAAGTTTTTTAGATGCCTCAATTTTGCCTTTAGTGATAAGTTCACAGTCAAATCTCATCGCCAGTAAATCATATAGGCCATCTG
>JAEEGK010020087.1_pt1 | contig 14240 bp, 8 predicted proteins | sample 8958771 | NCBI WGS metagenome assembly JAEEGK01 (sample SAMN16246547, study PRJNA631951) | gut metagenome | biome: gut microbiome; feature: rumen; material: SC-attached | host: Bos | place: Iran: Karaj | collected 2018-10
GGGGCGGGGGTTGGACGCCGGAACCCTGGCCGCCGGCTGCGGGACGCCGTCGATGGGCAGCGTCGGCTGCACCTTCTGCGGCTCTGGTGGCCTCTTCGCAGCCTCCTTCGCGGCGATTTTCGCGGCCTTGGCGGCTTCCTTCTCGAGCCTTGCGCGCTCCTTCGCGGCCTCCTTCTCCGCGCGCATCCTCGCCTTCGCCTCTTCGCGCTCGCGCTTCGCCTCCTCCTTCGCGCGCATCGCCGCGACGTACGGGTCCTCCTCGTCCGTCCCGCATTCGCCCGGCTCCGCGGCGTCGTTCTCGCGCGGCGCGTACTGCCTTACGAGGGCCCAGCGGTAGATGGCGACGAAGAACGCGGCGATATTGCCGAGGCCTATCGCGCCGACCGTCGCGGCTACCATCGCGATGGCCACGACGACCGTGGCGCCGAAGTCCGAGAGGATCGGGACGAGGCCGCGGGTCATGGCGAGGTAGCCGACGGCGCCGCCGGCGTTCGCGAGGTTTATGCGCGAGAGGAGCGCTGATATCCCCGGCGCGCGCGGCTGCGCGACCTGCATGAGGCAGGCGGCGCAGACGAGGACGGCGAGCGTGCAGAGCGTACGGCGTCCGGGCCTCACGCGACGCCCCGCGACCATGCAGAGCCCGCCGACGATGCAGAGGACGGGGATCACCCACACCGCAAGCCCGAGGAGCTGGTATCCGCTGTACGCGAAGGCGTCGCCGGCGTCGCCGATCAGGTTCGAGCTCGGGTCCGCCGGAACCTTGAGCGGCGACGAGCGCCAGTCGTACGACATCAGCGCCGCCATCGGGAATAGGGAAAGCGGGAACAGCATCCAGCCGAAGAACCGGCCGCTGCGCGAGATTTCGTGCGATTCGCCTGTGCTTGTCGATGGCCCTGTCATTGCGGTTGCGGATTCTCCGGTCTGCCGGCCTGCGCCTCGATGTGCGGCAGGCCCGCGTTCACGGACACGGTGTTGTTCGATATGGAATAGTAGATTATGAGCGCCAGCGCCAGCGCCAGCAGCTTGAGCCCCCAGTTGTGCGTGAAAGCGCCCGCAAGGCGTCCCAGCAGCCCGTTCCTGCGCCTTTTCCTCGCCCCTGCCTCGGTCATGGCCTGCCTCCCTTCGAGAGCCTCGAGAAAATCCTGTGCAGCGCGTTGGCCGCGGCGTGGACCAGGAGCCGCTCGCGCGTGTCCTCGGGAAGCGCCTTCGCGACCCAGCGCCTGAGCGTCGCGACGCCGTCTCCCGCGTCGTCGAGGCGCGACATCCTCCCGTTGTGCGCGACCGAGACGGCGCCCGTCTCCTCGGAGACGACGACGACCAGCGCGTCCGTCTCCTCCGACACGCCAACCGCCGCGCGGTGCCGCATCCCGTGCTCGATGAGGACGGGGTTGTTGGAGACGGGGAAGAGGCAGTGGGCGGACGCTATCCGGCCGGCGCGCATGACCACCCCGCCGTCGTGGAGCGGCAGCGGCGGCGTGAATATGCTCGTCACCAGTTCGCGGGTGAAGAGCGCGTCGAGCGCGACGCCCGTCCCCTCGTAGCTCCTCAGCGAGATGCCGCGCTCCAGCGCGATGAGCGCGCCCATCCTGCGCCGCGACAGCTCCATCACGGTCTCGACGAAGTACTCCGGCGTCACCGAGCCGTCCGCCCGGTGCTTCGGGCGCTCGAAGAACCCGAACGCGCCCATCGCCATGAGCCCGCGGCGGATCTCCGGCTGGAAGATGACGACGGACGAGACTGCGAGGTAGATGAGGAGGTACTTGAAGATCTGCGTGAGGACGTCGAAGTGGAAGAGGTACGAGAACGCGACGAAGAGCGCGCCCAGCACGCCGAAGCCCATCAGCGCCTGGCCGAAGCGCGACCCGCGCGCGCGCTTGAGGATGGCGTATATCGCCGCGTACAGCACGGCGACCTGCACCACCGCTGAGACCGGGATGTCGCAGGCATACGCCCAGGCGGACTCGAGCAGCTGCCTCATTGCGCCTGCGCCTCCTCCCCGTCCGCCGCCGCAGGCTCCGGCTCCTTCAAGAGCGCCTCGACCTCGCGGCCGTCCATCGTCTCCTTCTCGAGGAGCTTCTTCGCGATGCGCGCGAGCGCGTCGCGGTTCTCGCCGACGAGGCGCTCCGCCTCGGCGTAGGCGTCGGACACGAGGCGCGAGACCTCCTCGTCGATCGCGCGCGCGGTCGCCTCGCTGAACGCGGGCGGCTGCGGGTCCGCCGTCCAGCGCGACTGCTCTACGAACGCCTGGAAGCCGAACTTCTCGCTCATCCCGTAGCGGCACACCATCTGGCGGGCGATTTCCGTCGCCTGCGCGATGTCCTGCGACGCGCCGGTCGAGACGTCGCCGGTGAGGATCTTCTCCGCGATCCTGCCGCCGCAGCAGATCACCATCTGGTCGAGGAAGTATCCCTTCGAGCGGCCGAGGACGTCCTTCTCCGGAAGCGACATCGTCGCGCCCAGCGCCCGCCCGCGCGGGATGATCGTCACCTTGTGGAGCGGGTCCGCGCGCTTGACGAGGAGCTGGAGGAGCGCGTGCCCGGCCTCGTGCCACGCCGTCTTCTCGCGCTCCTTCTGCGAGTATCCGGCCGACTTCCTCTCGCGGCCCCACATCACCTTGTCGCGCGCCTCCTCCAATGTCTCCATGTCGACGCCGTCGAGCTTCTTCCTCGTCGCGAGGAGCGCGGCCTCGTTCAGGAGGTTCGCGAGGTCTGCGCCGGAGAAGCCGGGCGTCCCGCGCGCGACGCGCGAGAGGTCCGCGTCCGGCCCGAACTTGATCTTCTTCCCGTGGAGGGCGAGTATCTCCTCGCGTCCCTTCAGGGTCGGGAGCTCCACCGCGACCTGCCGGTCGAAGCGCCCGGGTCGGAGGAGCGCGGCGTCGAGCGTGTCGGGTCGGTTCGTCGCGGCGATCACGATGACGCCCTCGTTCGCGTCGAAGCCGTCCATCTCCACGAGCATGGTGTTCAGCGTCTGCTCGTAGGCGTGGGAGCCGCCGAGCGCGCCCGCGCCCGTGCGCTTCTGGCCGATGGAGTCGATCTCGTCGATGAACACGATGCAGGGCGAGCGCTTCTTCGCCTCCGCGAACATGTCGCGCATGCGGCTCGCGCCGACGCCGACGAACATCTCCTCGAAGTCGCTCCCCGAGATCGCGAAGAAGGGGACCTGCGCCTCGCCTGCGATGGCCCTGGCGAGGAGCGTCTTGCCCGTCCCGGGCGGGCCGACCAGGAGGACGCCCTTCGGGATGCGCCCGCCGAGCCTGCGGAAGTCGTCCGGCTTCTTCAGGAACTCGACGATCTCCTGCACCTCCTCTTTCGCCTCGTCAACCCCCGCGACGTCCGAGAACGTGACCTTGCGCTTGTCCTCCTTGCCGTTGAGCATCTTGGCGCGCGACTTGCCGAAGCCGAACGGGCCGTTGTCGCCGCCGATCCTGCGGAACATGAAGAAGTAGAAGAAGGCCATGATGCCGACCATGAAGAGGAGGTTCATGAGGAAGGGCGACACGGAGGTGCGCTTCTCCTCGACCTTGACCTTGACGCCGCTCGCAAGCAGCTTCTCCATGAAGCGCTCGTTCTCTCCGGGGACGAGCATGACGCGGTAGCGCTCGCGCTGCACCTTGCCGTCGTCGGTCTCAACCTTGCGCTCGCCGACGAAGTACGTGGAGCCCTCGTCGTGGTCGAGGACTCGCCTGACGGGCTCGACGATCCTGCCGCCTGCGAGGTCCTCGCGGAACTCCACCAGCGTCAGGTCCCGGGCCTGCGGCCGGCCGGGGTTCGCCTTGAACATGACGAACAGCACGGCCGCTACTATCGCAACCGTGACCCATGACCTCGCCGTGCTGGACTTGCCTTTATCCATAAGGCATATTATACCAAAACTTTTGCCGCCTGTGCCGCCGCGACGGCGGTTTTTTGGGCTTCGCGCGGCGGCAGTCGCTTTTTTTTGGTATAATACCGTCAACTGCGAGGAGGCGCGGCGCCTCTATAGGCGGGACGACGAAAGGCCGAAAGGGCGAAATGAAAGGCGACTTGCTGCTGATAATCGACATGCAGAACGTCTATGCCAAGGGCGGGGCGTGGGAGTGCATGGACGCCGGCGGCGCGGCGGAGAACATCCGGCGCGTCGTCTCCGTCGGCGCAGTCGATTCCGCCATGATCACGAAGTTCGTCGCGAGCGCGAGCCCCCGCGGGGTGTGGGCGGACTACAACCGGAAGTACCGGGAGATCAACGAAGACGAATGGGCAAACGGGCTCATTCCGCAGATCGCCGAGCTGGCCGGAAGGTTCCCGGTTTACAGGAAGTCGGAGTACTCGGCGCTTTGCGTCCCGCAGGTGCGGGAGGCCTGCCTGGGGGCGCGACGGGTCGTGGTGGCCGGAGTGGTGGATGACTGCTGCGTACTCTCCACCGTGTTCGGCCTGATCGACGCTGGGGTGTATGCCGTCTATCTGACCGACGCGACGAGCGGGCTGGACAAGGAGAAGGCCGCGGCGACGGAGCTGGTCCTCTCCGGTCTCGCACCGTTGCACGTCAGGCTGGCGACCACGGACGAGTTCCTGGCCGAAGCCGCCAAGGAGGATGTCGAGGCAATGAAGTGAAAGGCCGCGTGGGTGCGCGGGGTACCATACACGACAAACAACAAAAGGAGCAAGGAAATGAACGATGCCAATGCCGCCTACTGGCCCATGCTTATGGCGTTCTCGCACTGCATAGGGTCTCCGATCCTGAAGCTGCAGATCAACACCCCGTCGCGCACGACGTGGAACACGGGTGCGTTCGCCACGGCGGCGCTGTGCGGCTGGGACGGGAAGCCCCAGAAGCTTCTCGAGGCAGGGGACGACGACAGCGGGGCGAACTGCTCCATGCAGTTCGAACTCGAGTGCATGAGGCCCGGCGACCCCGGTCCGGGCAAGGTGTCCGTCAAGCTCAACCTCATTGACAGCTCCGGGAAGAAGTCGGAGTTGCGCGTCAACTGCCCTCCCGTCATCTTCGGGCTGTTCAACTGGGCCCGAATGGAACTCTCCGAGAGTCCGAAGGGCACGGACGACCCGAACGAGCACATAGTCTATGCCGACGCCGGGGAGATAACGCTTATAGACGACCTGCCGCGCTGCCGCGAGGTCGTAGAGCGCCTGTGCCGAGAGATCACGCTCCAGCTATGGGAGTGCGGATATTTGCTGCGCCCGGGCGAAGTGATGCAGGAGATTGGCTAGGTCTGGCGGCGGCATCGGCTTCAAGGGAATCCGCATCGGCGGCAGCGGCGGCTCGGCCGAAATCAACGTCACGGTCTGTGTCGTCGATACGATGGCCGGGCAGGTCAAGGCGTCCAAGAGCGTCGTCGGCAAGAGCGGCAAGAAGGGCCTCGCCCTCGGCTACCACGGCTCCGCGCTCGGCGGGCTCACCGGCGACCTCGACGGGTTCGAGAAGGACAACATGGGCCAGGCGACGACGGACGCGATCAACCAGGCGATGCAGTTCATCGTCTCGCAGCTCGAGTCCATTCCCTGGGAGGGCTCGGTCGCCCTTGCGAAGCCGGAGAAGCTCACCATCAACCGCGGCACCCGCGAGGGCGTCGCCGTCGGCATGAAGTTCGACATCGGCAAGGTCGAGGAGGTCGTTGACGAAGACACGGGAGAGGTCATCGACAAGGAGCTCAAGAAGATCGGCACCGTGACCGTCACCGAGGTGAAGGAGAAGGTCGCCTACACGACGCCGCTCGCCGGCGCGGAGAAGGGCATGGGCGTGTTCCCGGCCAAGGAACAGTAAGGCGGAGGTCTTGAAATGGCGGTCACCGAGACGACGACGATAGGCTGGGGTTCCCGCCTGGGAAGCTCCTTCAAGGGCATCCTGGTCGGGCTTCTCCTCTTTGTAGCGGGCTTCCCGCTCCTCTTCTGGAACGAGGGGCGCGCGGTCGCGGACACGAAGACGAACGAGGAGGGCGCAGCCAGCGTCGTCGAGGCGACGGCCGCCGAGATAGACCCCGCGCAGGAGGGAATGCTCGTCCACGTCGTCGGCGAGGCCACGACCAAGGACGTCCTCTCCGACGGCGAGTACGGCGTGAGCGCCACGGCGATCCGCCTCTCCCGCACGGTCGAGATGTACCAGTGGGTCGAGTCGTCCCACACGCACGACGAGAAGAAGCTCGGCGGCAAGATCGAGCGCACCACGACCTACACCTGCGAGAAGGCGTGGCGCACGAGCGCGGTCAGCTCCGACTCGTTCCACGGCGAGAACCGCGACAAGTACATAAACCCGCCCGCCCGCCGCGAACTCGGCACGAAGGTCCAGTACGCGAAGGACGTCAAGGTCGGCGCGCGCTCCCTCAACGAGTCGCAGATCCAGTCGGTCGGCGGCGAGAAGCCTCTCGCCGTCAAGTACCAGCGCGTCGGCAGCGCGGGGTTCTCCGACGGCGACGCGCCCGATCCCAAGGTCGGCGACATCCGCGTGACGTTCTCGTCCGTCGCGCCCCACGTCGTGACAATCGTCGCGGTGCAGTGCGGCCAGGGCTTCCGCCCCTACACCGCCAAGTCCACGAAGAAGCAGATCTCTGACCTCCGGGACGGCGATTTCACCGCCGAGGAGGTGTTCCTGGCCCGCGAGAAGGGGAACAGGATCCTCACGTGGATACTCCGCCTCGCCGGATTCCTCTGCATGTTCTTCGGCGTGAAGGCAGTGCTGGCCCCGCTCGTGGTGCTTGCGGACGTCGTGCCGTTCATCGGCTCGATCGCCAACTTCGGCACCGGGCTCGTGGCGTTCGTCGTCGCCGCGCCGTGCGCGCTCGTGACGATAGCGATAGCGTGGATATTCTACCGCCCGGTCATAGGTGTTACGCTCATCATCGCGGCGGTGGCAATCGTGTTCTTCGTCCTTCGCAAGCGCGCGGCCGCGAAGGCCGCCGCGCCGGCCGCCCCCACCGCCGCCTAGCGCGGCGGCGGGTTTCGCAAAGTGGCCGGCGACCAGCACCTGTGTCCCACATGGGGGGCAATTTGACAAAAAAAACGTCGTTTCTTGAAAAGCGCGCAGATGGCGGCGGTTGCAAGGTCGTCGGCTTGATTATTAACATGGTCGTAAAGCCAAGTCGCGATGTCACGCTTGCGATTGCCAACGTCATTTACGACAACCCGGACTTTGAATTGCGCATTTTCTACGGAAGTCCCGCTACGACCGTAGATAATCTTGTCGCCTTTGCGAAGTCCGGGCTCGCGGGCATGGTCATCTGCGGCTTCGGCCGCAAGACGGTGATTTCGTTTTTGCGCGCGATGCCGGAGCATCCGCCCGTCCTGATCGGGCTTTACTCCCCGCCTACCGAGCAGCAGCTGCGGGTCATCGGCAACGGCGGCGTGCTTGTGCTGGACAACGATCTGATCGGCAAGACGGCTGCGGAATTCTTCCTGCGCCACGGACTTCAGAACTTCGCCTTCGTCGGGACGAACATATACCGCGAGGGTCTGTCCGCCGAGATAAGGTGCAGGGCGTTCTGGAAGCGCCTGGCGGAAAGCGGGCACGTGGACATTGCGAACATCATGCTCGGGGAACGCCTGCCGAACGACGACTTCTGGATCCCGGAGCTCGAGAGCGTGGGCAAATGGCTGGAAAGGCGCACCTTTCCGTGCGGAATCTTCGTGAACGGCGAGATCGAGGCGTTTGCGCTGACGAAGATGTGCCGGAAGCTGGGCCTGGACGTCCCGAAGGACATGGAGATACTCTGCATCGACAATTCCTACGGCTTTTGCGAAGACGCCTCGCCCACGCTCTCCCGCATCCGCATCCGCCTTGACGCGGTGTCGAAGCAGGTCGCTGAGATGCTGGACGGCCTTGTAAACGGACGGCTGCCGCAGGAGAGACGGGTGGTGTTCATATCGGAGAGCGCGCTGGAACTGGTCGAGCGCGGGTCAACGGCGGGCGGCAGGGGCTACGGACAGATTGCGGGGAATGCAAAGGAGTTCATCCGCATCCACGCCTGCGAGGGGATAGACGTCCAAGACGTCGCGAAGCACCTCGGCGTCTCGCGCCGGAGCCTCGAACGGCGCGTCAAGGAGGCCACCGGGCAGAGCGTGGCAAGCCTGATCCGCTCGGTGCGCCTGTCGGAGGTGTGCCGCCTCCTGGAGACGACGGACATGTCGATCTCGGCCGTGACGGAAAAGGCCGGCTACCACCTTACCGCGAACCTGGGCATTTTTTTCAAGCGCGAGTTCGGCGTCACGATGCGCGAATACCGTGCCAGAAACCGCGTTCTGGAGCTTCGCCGCCCTATTTCGCCGCAGTGCGGCGTGTCGCAAAACTGACGCAAGTCTGACGCAAAAATAAAGGACGTGTAAAAGGATGATTTTGTATAATATGTGCGAATCAATAGCGTCAGGGGGTTACATGGAATTGCATCAGCAAGACAAAGAGGACGCGGAGCTCGCGCAGGCGCGAGGCTCTGGAAGCTCCGCCGCAGTCGCGGCGGAGTTGCAGGCGCATTGTGGAAAGGCGATTTAAAAACAAGAAAGAACAAACAAGGAAGGCAGGGTCAAATGAAAAAGACGGGCGATGCGGCGAGGTTCGTTGCCGCGCTTCTTCTGGCGTTCGGATGCGCGGGCGGCGCGCTGGGCGCGTTGACTGGTTCGGGCGCATCGGCCGATCCGTACAAGATCGCCGGCGAGGCCGACCTCGTCGAAATGAGAGACATGGTGAACGGCGGGAGCGCCGACGGCAAGTGCTGGCAGATGACGTCAGACGTCACGCTCTCCGGCACTTGGTCGCCGATCGGCACGACGGAGCATCCGTTCTCTGGGACGTTCGACGGCGGCGGGCACAAGGTCTCCGGCCTCGTGCTGGCAGGCCCGGTCTCGGGGACGCAGCTTGGCTTCTTCGGCGTCGTCTCCGGCACGGCGAATGCCAACTACACGGCTCTCGGCGACGTCTGGGTCGATGGCGCGTTTGTCGAAGCCAATGTCTCCGAGGCAAACTACACGGCGGTCGTGAAGAACCTTGTGCTGGAGAACGTCAGTGTCTCCAACTCCTCTTCAAGCGGTTCGACCCGCTACACGGGCGCGCTTGCCGGGCAGACCAAGAACGCCTACATCGCGAATGCCGAGGTTTCGGGGTCTGTTGAAGGCGTCAAGGGAGTAGGCGGCCTTGTCGGTTCTTTTGACGGTTCGGTCGCCAAGGGCTGCACAAATACCGCCACGGTCGTTGCCTCCGAGGAGTACTTCGCCGCGCAGATCGTCTCCGCGGACGGCGCGGCGACGAACAAGTACGCGACGTTGCAGGCGGCGATCGACGCGGCGCAGGCCGTCGGCGGCGAGGTGACGATCGGCCTGCTTGACGGCCTCAGCGGCGCGGCCGGGACGGTCACGATTCCTGAATCCGCCAACTTCAAGCTGACGATCGACGGCGCGACGGCCGGCGGCGGGCGCTATGCCGTCACGGACGCCACGTGGACGATCGACGGGAAGCGCACTTCCGGCGGCGGCATCAACAACGGTGCGGCCGTGACGCTGCAGAACATCGATTTCGCGAAGACGACCGACACGGCTGCGGCGGTCAGCGCGAAGGCCTATCCACACGACGTGACCATCCGCGACTGCAGCTTCGCCGGCACTTCCGAGAACAACAACTGGTGGGCGATCGTCGCGACCAACGACTCGGCCTACTACTGGACGCTGGCCGACCTCACGTTCGAGTACTGCAGGATGCTCAGCTGCAAGTCGTTCAACACCTACGGCAGGGACGCCTCCGAGTATCCGTACGGACTGCATGCGGACAACCTGACGGGGACCAACCTCAAGGTCGGCATCAACAACATCAAGACGGACAACGCGGTCCTGATCGAGAACTGCAGTGTCTCCGCCGAGAAATATGCGTTCCGCGACGCCCCCGAGGCCTACGCGGGCACGATCGAGCTCAAGAACAACACCTTCGCGTCGGCGTCCGAGGCGTCCGACGAGGGCGCTCTCGTGGTTCGCGGCGGCGCCGCCACGGCGAGCGTGGCCGTAGAAAGCGGCACCTACACCGGAGCGGTCGTCGTGCTGAACAACAAGGAGGACATCCTCGACATCACGGGCGGCGCGTTCACGAGCGACGTGAGCGCATACGTCCCGGAGGGCTACACCCCGACGACGACGCCGAACGAGCGCGGCTACTACACTGTGACGTCCGACTACGAGGCGCAGGTCGTGCGCGGCGGCGCCGTCGCGGAGCGCGGCTCCCTCGTCGCGATGGTCGCCGCCGCCCATGCGGGCGACACGGTCCAGCTCCTGCGCGACGTCGCGAACGCGGGGACGCTCGCGCTCCCGGCGAACGCGACGCTCGAGGCCCATCCCTCCGCATTCGCCCTCTCCGGCGACGTCTCCGTCACGCTCGACGCGGCGGGCGGCGCGGTGAAGGGCATCGACTTCTCGAACGTGAAGAAGGCGAGGAACGGCACGATCGCCGCCGTCGTCTCCGCGGCACCCGCCGCCGGCGCGGAGTTCACCGTCGCCGGGAACTCCTTCTCCGCGCCCGGCGCGGTCAAGCACGTCCTCATCGCGGCGGCGGAAACGACGGACTTCTCCGCCGCGGTCACGGGCAACGTGTTCTCGGCGGGCGGCAAGACGAAGCGCGCGTTCGCCGTGGTGAACGCCGCAGACCCCGCGAAGCTGGCGCTTGACGGCAACTTCGTCGCCGACGGGCTCGTGTTCGGCGCGTCCGCCTCCGGCGAGAACGTGAGCGAGCTCGCCTACCCGCAGCTCGTGGCGGTCGACGCGGCGACGGCGGAGAAGGGCGTGTCGGCGTTCATCGTCAAGAAGAACGCGGCGACGGACGGGCTCCCTGCCGTCTTCGGTTACGACACGCTTGCGGCGGCTGTCGCCGACGAGACCACGGCGTCCGGCGACACCGTGCTTCTCACGGCCGACGCATCGTTCGGCGAGGCAGTCGCGGCGACGGGCAAGTCCGTCACGATCGACGGCCAGGGCTTCGCGCTCGCCGCCTCGGACGCCTGGAAAGTGGAGGGCGCGGAGGACGCGCTCTACGGCACGCCCGGAAGCGTCATGCTCCAGAACGTCTCGCTCGTCCTCGCGGACGGCGACTACTCTACGGCCCGCCTCGGCGGCTGCGTGTCGCTGGGCGCGGGCGTCTCCATCGACGCCACGGCGGTGACGGCGGAGGGCGCGCTCTTCGGCGCGGGCATCACCGTGGCTGCGGGCGCAGCCCCGACCCTGAGGCTCGGCGACGGCGTGGTGGTCGGGCAGACGCTCATCTCCGGCCTGACGCTTGGCGAGGGCGCCACCGTGAACGTGGTGGACGGCCCGGCGGAACTCTTCTACGTCGTCGCGGACGCCTGCCTCAGGGCGAAGCAGCGCGAGGCCAGGGTCGAGGCGAACGGCGCAGTCGTCTGCTACCAGACGGTCCAGCAGGCCCTCGACGCGGTGCGCGCGGCCAACGCGGACGCGACGCTCACGCTCCTCGACGACGTGCAGCTCTCCGGCACGGAGACCGTCAGCCTCAACGTGGCCTACAGCTGCGTGATCGACGGCAACGGCCATTCCATCACGCCCGCCGCCGACGCGGCATACGTGTACAGCCGCTTCGACTTCGGCATGTCCGGCCAGGCGTACAGCGCCGCGAAGAGCTACACTGTCACGAACCTGACGATTTCGGGCTTCGGCGACTCCACGTACTTCATCCGGGCGGAGGGCTGCAGCGTGACGTTCTCGGACTGCACCGTCTCCAACAACACGCTCTCGGCCCAGGCGAACAGCCGCCTGCTGCTCGGCACGGCCTCCGACGTCACGCTCGACGGCTGCACGTTTGCGGACAACGCGACCGCATCGTACATGATCGACTACAACACGAACGGGTCCGCGAACGGAGAGCCCGGCAAGCTGCGCGTCGACAACTGCCTCTTCGCCAACAACACATGCGCGGGCACGGGCCTCATCTACACATACGGTTCCGCGAACGGCGGCGACCTGATCGCCAACTCCACGTTCACCGGCAACACCGTGACCTCGAACGACGCCGCCGTGGTCTACTTCTCCGGCGCGACGGACGTCGAGGGCTGCCTCTTCTCGAACAACACCGTGACCTGCACCGACTCGACGCAGAAGTGCGGAGTGCTCGCGCTCGGCAGCGGCGCAAAGGACAGCTCCATCACGGGCAACGTGTTCGTCGGAAACACGCTCGCCTCCTCCGGCGCCAAGGCGACTGTTTACGCCGGCGCGGAGAACGTCAACCTGGGCGGGAACTACTGGGGCGACGGCGAAGTGCCTGAGACGGGCGACGGCAAGGACATCTACCTCGCCAAGAGCGGCGTTTCCTACGAGTCCTACGCCACGTCCTACGCGCCGAACGCGGAAGGCTACGGCGCGACGGTCGTCACGCCCGCCATCGCCGAGGCGTACACCGCCGAGGGCGGCGAGCTTGTCGGCCAGTACTCCACTGTGAACGAGGCCGTCGCCGCAGTCGCCGCCGGCGGCGCGACGTACGTCAAGCTGCTCGACAGCGTGACGCTCACGAGGCCGCTGACGATGACCAACTCCTACACGCTGGACTTCAACGGCAGGACCGTCCGCTACAACACGACGGAGACGACCTACATCTACCGGTCCTCGACGATCACCTTCAAGGGCGGCACGCTCGACATCAGCGGCGCGCAGATGTCGAATTCCAGGCTGAACGTGTTCTACTTCGAGAACGGCCTTTCCGGCAGCGGCGCGGCCAACGGCGCGTACAACAACAACGTGACGTTCGACGGCATGACGCTGTACGGCGACGGATGGTACGCCTACAGCGTGTTCACCCTCTACGCGGGCGGGCCGAACACTCTCACGTTCACGAACTCGACAATCACCCTCAAGAACGAGGCGAACGGTTCAGGCGGCGTGTTCAAGGTGAGCGCCGGCACTGCCGACGGCCCGATCAACATCTTCGACTGCACGGTCGACTGCACGGACGTGACGCGCTTCTCGCTCTACGGCACGGTGAACGTCAAGGACTCCGCCGTCACGTTCACGGGCGGCGAGAACGCATTCCGCCAGGGCGCCTTCACGTTCGACAACTCGACCGTCACGGTCAGCGGCGCGAATGAGGGCGAGGGCAAGGGAATCGTCCCGCGCTTCAGCGACACGGTCGTGACGAACGGCTCCGTGCTGACGTTCGTCGGCAGCGACATCGGCAAGGACGTGCTCTTCGAGTACGCAAACAACATCGTCATCTACGACACGTCCAGTGTCACGGCGGCGTCCGTGAGCGGAGAGGCGGACGACCGCGCGATCGTCGCCCCCGCGAACTACGCGCTCGTGACGGCGGACAACGGCACGTCCGTCACCTACAGCATCACGCCTGCCGTCGCGCGGATTGACGACACCTATTTCGCCACGTTCGACGACGCTGTCGAGGCGTACCAGGACGGAGACACGATCTCGGTTCTCGGCTACGACGCCGAGACGATGACCCCGCCGCACAACTGGGTGTTCGTCACGGACGGCGAGAACGCGACGACGCTCGTCCGCGCGCTGGCGCAGACCGTCACGGTCAACGGCGAGGCGGCGATGACGAACCAGTTCGCCTCTCTGGAGGAGGCCATCGCGGCGTCCGCCACGGGCGACACGGTGGAGCTCCTCTCCAGCTACACGATGACGAACGCGCTCCGCTTCGCCCGCAAGAGCGTCACGCTCGACCTCGGCGGCAACACGCTGAAGGTGACGGCGAACCGGAACAATCTGGCATACGGCGGGGTGACGACAACCATCACGAACGGCGTGATTGACATCAGCGGCGTCGGAGCGTCCTCTACTACAGGCGCCTACATCTTTGACGCCGGCCATTCCATCGTCAGTGGCGAAGGCGCCAGCGCCGGCAACACTGTCAACATCGCCGACGTCACGCTCACGGGCACGGACTACTACGGATACTCGGTGTTTGGCCTCTACAACGACTGCGCGCTCAGCATCGAGAACTCGACGGTCGGCCTCACCAACTGCCTCTACACGGTTGGCGGGTTCGTGAAGTCGGACGCGGCGGGCTACAACGTGCCGATCTCGGTCAAGAACAGCACGATCGACCTCGTCAACACGCAGCGCATCGCGGTGTACGGCGACATCGCCATCGTCGATTCGACGGTCCGTGCGGTTGACGACCGCGCGCTTGCCGGCGACACGGCGGCGAAGCTCGACAACGGCTTCAACCAGAGCGGCCTCGCGATCACCAACTCGTCCGTCACGATCGGCGGCGGCACGGGATGCGGCATCACGCTCAAGGGCAAGGACGTCGATGTCGCGGAC
>JAEEGK010020088.1_pt1 | contig 14239 bp, 2 predicted proteins | sample 8958771 | NCBI WGS metagenome assembly JAEEGK01 (sample SAMN16246547, study PRJNA631951) | gut metagenome | biome: gut microbiome; feature: rumen; material: SC-attached | host: Bos | place: Iran: Karaj | collected 2018-10
ATAATATTATAAATTAAATATTAAATATTTTTTAAAATTAATTAATAATTTTTATTTATACAATTAAATTAAATAAACTAAAATAATAAAAAATAAAATAATAAAAATAATTATAATAATTAAAAATTTTTATTCATTTTTATCTTTGAATAAATACCTGATAAATTTTTTTAATGCAATTAAAAAGAAAATGAGAGCTAAAATGAAATTTAGTTTTCTCTTTATATTCTTATGGATGTTTGTCATCCAAGCAATAAACTGTGATGATACGTGCCCTTATGGGATGAGAAAGACATATTTAGATGAAACAACAGCTTCTGATGAAGGTTCTGCCAGAAATTATGTTCCTGCTTTAAACTTCTATGAAGGAAATGGTGCCTTATGGTACAGAAAAAAAGTACTCATTGAACCAAGATTTGAAGTTCACTTTAAAGCAAATCTCAAAGCAGTTGATGTAATAGAAAACAGTAAAGAACAGTACTTAGAAGGATTTACAATTGTCATTTCAAAGTTTAAAAACAAAATAAGTACTGCAGCCAATGAGAATATGGGATATTCTGGTCTTACTAAAAGTTATGTTGCTGAATTTGATTTCAACAAAAATATCCATGATCCTGATGATAGCAGCTATTCTTTTAGATACTGTGATAATGATTGCTCATATGACGATGGTAACGCCCTTAATTCAGGAAAATTAAGCAACCAAAGATTTAATCCTTCCAAAGATATGAATTGGGACTTTAGACTTATATATGTTGATAAAAGATTATCTTTATATTCTGGTCCAAATGAAGTACTATTCACCAGAAATGTCGATCTTTATGAAGTATTAGGATCAAATACTGCTTATGTAGGATTTACTGGTTATATGTATGGAAACAGAAGAGAATTAAATGTTTTGGGGACCTTTATATGCGAAGATAATTACGATATTTCCAAAATGAGCGGTAAATTTTTTGTAGATGGAAATGAATATGAAACTTACACTTATAAAGCTGGAGAATCAGTTCAATATCTTTTCTCATTTGTAAACAATAAAAATCAAGTAATCCCCCATTGCTTCAAACAAGGTATTTGGACCTATTCATTTTCTTTATCATTAGATTGTTCTGCTACTAATTTACAAATCAGAATGGTAGATGAATATAATCTTTTATTAACAATGAATGCTTGTAATGTCCTTGGTGATCATAAAATTGGAATATCTGAAGCTTCTCATGGAGTAGGACCTGAAAGAACTTATACTATAATTGGAGGAAATGTAAATAAAATGACTTTAATAGGTCATGATGGAACTTTAGCAAATGCTGATACTTTCTCAAAACTTGAAAAAGGAGTAAGAACTTTAACTTATGGAAGCGCCGAAGGAGATTTCCCATTAAAAGGAACCTCATATGATATAGTACTTGATTTTGATATTAAAGATGCTTTCGGAAATAATGCAGAAATTGGATCAACTTCTAGTGATATGTTATCTGCTACTGGTTTTTCATTATCTAAATCAAATTCTGCTACTCTTGCTATGAAAAAAGTAAATGATCACTATCAATTAATTATTACTGTATCAAAAACTGGAACTTATGAAATTACTAAAAATTCATATATGTCAGAATCAATTAAATTCAATGTAATAATAGGAGGAGTCAGTTCTGATGATTCTTATTGTACTTTAGAAGGATATACTGAACCACCAGTTTTAAAAGTTGGAGACAAAGTTAATTATAATTGTTATTTCAAAGATGGAAAAGGTAATATAATGAGTATTGCAACATTTTTGAACTTAAATGAATATGATTTCGTTTGCCAAACAGAAAAAACTGCCCCTACAAAAAAAACTACCACAAATAAATACAATAATAAAAATAATTATTATGAATGCCCTTATGAAGTTACTGAATCAGGATTTTTCCAATTTAATGGCTATTTAGTTCCAAAAGGTAAATCAACTAAAATAACTATTACTCCAAAAATAAATCAAATAAGTGTAATGAGTAGCGAGTTTTCATTAAATTATGGAAATGTAGAAAATATGTATTCTAAAAAATGGGTTAGCATTGAAAATAAACCTGTAATTGAATATGAAAATGATAATAGTGGAAGATTAACGGCATTAGATTTAGCTGATACATCTGGAACATTAATGTCCTATTTTGGTAAATATCCTGAAAGTTTCGATGCCTCAAAGGTTAAAGTAGAAGTATATAATGAACATGATAGAACTGTTTCTTTTGGAGATTTCTATTGCAAAAAATTCAAAAGTGGTAATATTGAATATATAGGAGTATATAATTCAAAAAATGTTCCATCTGATCAAGTTATAAAAAGATCTTCTTTTGATTATACTTTGAAATTTACTTATAATAATGTAGTTAAATATGTATATTTAAGATTTAATCCAAATACATTAAAAATTGGATCATACACTACTTGCTTCCATCCTTTAGATATATCAAAGACTTCTACTGATATACCAAACAGTGTAGATCTTCCTGTAGGTAGAGAAACAAAACTTGGAACACTTGAATTAAGAACAAATGATAATTATTTATATAATTATGATATAGGTAAAGATCAAATTACGCTTGAATTAGAATCAGGAAATGAAAAATTATCTTATAGAATTGTCCCACTTTCAATTGCTGGTACATATGAAATTTATGCAACTTTAAAAGATAGTAATTGGGGTAATATGAAATTAAAAGTTAAAGGCCAAGAAATAAAAACATTTTGGACTTCTTCCGGAACATCTGACGCTTGTTATTTAGTATTCCAAAAACCTGAATATTTCACACTTGTAAATGAGCCAGAACCAAGAGAGCATTATTATGATTATTCAGGAGATTATATTGAAGGAAATTTACATTTTAGTTTCTTTATTTTAGATAAATTCTATAATAATATGACAAATGAATATTATCATGATAATTATGCTGAAATTTATTGTTTACAATATGGTACAGATACAACAAGATATTTCACATGCAAATATAATAAAACTCTTCAAGCTTATGAATTTAGAGATAAACTTGATTTCCAAAGTAAAAAATTTACCTGGGTATTCCATATGAGAGATAGTTCTTGTAATCACAAATATTATATTAATTATGATCAAGGTAAAGTACAATCATCAATTTCACTAGAAAATTCTTATTATACTTTATTAAAAAATGAAGTTAATATAAATGAATATGCTTATGTTGATGTATTTTTAAAAGATGGAAACAATAATTTCATGGGAGTTAACAATGGTAAATTAGATGAATTAAAGCAATATATAACAGTAAAAGCAACAGATACTGATACTAACAAAGTTTATACATTTGATTATAATCAAATTACTGGCCAATATGCAATTAGATTCCAAGATAAATGTGAAGTTGCAGGTACTTTTAAAGTAACAGCTCATTATAAAGAATATAACATTAAATGTAGTGGATCAGATATTCTTAAAGTCATCGCCCCAAAATTCTCTTTAAAAAATAGTAAATTACAAATGATATTAGATACTACAATTGATATGAATCCAAATACTAAAGCAACAATTAAAAATAATGTTCAAGTTCCATTATATAATTTAATTTTATATACTGAAGACGGAAAGAGAACAACATATTCTCCATCATCAACATTTTCTGCTGTTATGACTGGAAATGGTGTAAACATGGATTTAGATGTAACTAAAAATGGTGACTATATTCAATTTAGTCATAAAGATAAGGATGTAGAAACTTTCCAACATTTAAAAGGAGGAGATTATACTTTAACTGTTACTGCTGATGGAGAAAGTGTAGATTATCCATTATATTTAGTAGGAGATGGAGATAATGATTATTCAAATGACAAAGATTTTGATCTTTCAAAAACTGAAGTAGTTCCCACTCATATAGATGGTTTTGCAGGAGTAACTTATGATGTTTTAGTTACTTTCAAAGCAAAAGATGGATTAAGATGGAATTATTGGGCTGATAAAAGTAAATTCTCAATTAGTAATTCTTATGGATTAGATGATAAAGATTTTGTTACTGAAATTGTTGAAGGGTATAAAAAAGGTCAATATATAATTCATGTAACTCAAAATAAAATAACTGATAAAGGAGATAATATTATGACAATATCTTATGGTGGACAAAAAATACCACAAACTGTTTCACTTAATATTAAAGCTGGAGAATTTGCTGGATTAGTATTAGTAGATGGACCAACAGATGGAAATGTTATAAATCATCCAATATTAACATTCAAACCAGTAGATGCATATGGAAACTTTTGTCCATTTGATTCATCAGCAACTAAAGAATACTTAAATTCATTAACAAATGGTAGATCTTTAGATGGTGTACCTTTAACAACAAATAATTATCTTGATGAAAATGGTTTATTAAAAGTTCAATATAAAACTACTATTTCTACTAATGTTCAAGTTACTTCAGATTACTTAAAAGATCCAATAAATTATAGAATAAAAAGTGGACCAATAGATCCTGAAACATCTTGGGCAGAAATGCAATCTTCAGATGGTAAACCTGGAAGTGATTATACTATAATGATATATCCAAAAGATTTATATAATAATGATATTGACGATTTAAGTGAAGATGATATGAAAAAATTCCATACTTATTATGATATGGTTGAAACTGGAGATAAAACTGATGTTACAAATTGTAAATTAGTTGAAGGTCGTTCAAGTGATATTGATATTATTGTAAGAAAATTAGTTGAAGATGATACAGTTTATGATAGTATTCAATGTACTACACCAATTTCATACATTGGTAATATTGAATTCCATGTTGATTATGTAGATGATGAAATAGAATGCAGAAATTGTGTATTTTCAATATTTTCAAGTCAATTTGATTTCAAGAATACAAAGACTTATTATAAAAACAGAGATTATTATTTAGTTACAGATAATTTGAATGAAGTAGAAGCTAAAAAAGAGCCAGTATTTGAATTAACATTCTATGATCAATTTAAAAATTTAATTACTGATCCTGCAACTGTTGAAAAATTAGATATAGTTACAACTTTCGAAGGAGCAGATGTTAAATTATGTGTAAATAATAATGGTTATAAAAAAGTAGCTATATTATGTCCATCAACAAATGGAGATGATAACATTAATAAATGGCAATATGTAACTAATGGAGATAAATATAAATTAATAGTTTCAGAAAATGGAGTTCCTGAAAATGTAATTGAATATCCAATAAAAATAGTTGGAGGTTCTGATGGTTCATCTGATCCAGTAGATTTATCAAAAACTAACTTTAATCCTACAACTATAGAAGTAGATGCAGGGGAAGAAGGACAAACTATTATGGAATTAAGAACTGCAGATGGAACTCGTAAAAATTATTGGTATCCAGATATTAATGATAAAATAAAAGTTGATTTTGCTGAAGACAAAGATACTTGCTCATATACAGTTGATAAAGGTGAATTACCTGGTCAATATGCTATTAAAGTTACTTGCACTAAAGCTAATCCAGATAACTCATTCACCGTAACTGTTGATGGAAAAAAAATTGATCAAAAAATAAAAGTTATTGTTAATCCAGGTCCAGTATGGTATTTAGAAGTTGAAGAACCTGATAAATTTAATGCTGTAGGTGATAAATATACTTGGAAAGTAAATCCTTCAAATGATGATGATATTAATTTCTTATTTAAATTACAAGATAAATATAGAAATTATATTACAAGAAATGTAATTGGAACTGATGAAATTAGAATTACTTCAGATACATTTGGTTCACCTGCAAATTACTATGATTTACAATTCAATGAACCAAAAATAGATTATTTATTCACTGATAAAATATATCAGCCTATTGAAAAACATACTTGGAATATTAACTGTACTGCAAGTGATAAAAAATATTCATTTATATATACTAGAGTTCCAGGAAAAGTCGATGTTGATAAATCATATTGGGAAATTGATAAAACTGAATATATAATTTATGAAACATCAACTGTTTGGGTAACATTATTAGATAGATATGGAGTAAATGTTGGAACTGTTGCTGGAAGATTATTAAAAGAAAAAGATTTAGTAAAAGTTGTTACAAATAAAGATAAAAATATATTATATGATTTTAATACTGTCACAACAGATAATAAATTACAATATAATCATGAATATAAAGCAATTGGTACTTATCAAGTTTCTGCTACATATGATGGAAAACAAATTCGTGATAAAAAAGAAGTTCATGTTAATTATCAAAAAATTGATTTAAAAAATAGTAAATTATACTATGATATTGGAGATGGAAAAGAAAACCCAATGTCTACTAGTGTTCAAACAAATATCGACAACAAAAAATATTGCCCAACCTATAAATTATATTTATATACAGAAAAAGGAGAAAAAATTACTCTTTATGATAAAAAAATTAATACTACAAGCTTATTTACCCTTAATGATGTTAATAGTTGGGAAATGGATGTTTCTAATAAAGATGATTATATTTTGATTTCTCACAAAGATTGCGAAACATTCAAAAAATTACCTCAAAGTTTATACAATTTACAAGTAACAGTAGATGGAGAACCAGCTACTTATCCAGTTTATTTAATGGGAGACAAAGATGTATCTCCATTTAAAAAATATGATATAACTAAAACATATGTTAATCCAACATATATTGATGGTGAAGCAGGAGAAAAATATCAAATAGATATTGAATTCAGAGGTCAAGATGGTTTAAGATGGAATTATGAAGCAGTTGCTGAACATTTAACTGTTAAAAATTCTTATGGTTTAGATGATTCAAAATTAAAATTAGAAGTAGTAAAAGGAGATAAAAATGGACAATTAAAATTATTTGTAACACAATATGTTACTACTACTGAAGGAAAAGATAATATTCTTTATTTAACATATGAAAATAAAGATATTCCTCAAACTGTAGCATTACATATAAAATGTCATCATGATCTATTTGAATTAGTATATGATTCTGGTGCTGTTGATGGTACTGTTGTAAATCCTTCAATTGTTAAATTCATTCCAAAGGATAAATATGGTAATTTATATACTGATTTATTTAATGCAACAAAATATCCTAAAAAAGAATTAGAAAAATTAACTGATGGAAAATCTCATAAAGGATATGAAGTTACACCAAATAGTTGGGTAGATGGACAATTCTTAAATGTACAATATGGATGCAAAAATGTTACAAAAATAATATTAACTTCTCCTTATAATCCTAATACTTATGAATATTGGTTATGGAGTGGACCAGTTGATCCTGATAAATCATATGCTGAAGTAGAAAAAACTGATGGTGTTAAAGCAGGAGATAATAATAAATTAATTATTCATCCAAGAGATACATATGGTAATCCTGTTACAAATATTACTGAAGATGAATTAGCCAAATTCGATGTTGATTATACAATTGATGATGATTATAAGAAAGATATAACTGATACTTGTGATACTTCTAAATTAGAAGAAAACTTCGATTGTCAAACAGTTATTACAAAAGCAGGAGATGCTGAATTCTTTGTTGATTATGATGATAAACCAGTTAAATGTATAAATTGTGAATTCCCTATTTCACCAGGTCCATTAGATTTCAACAAAACTAAAACATATAATAAAAATGAAAATAAAGAAATGTCAAAAACTGAACTTAATGTTTTACCAGTTTCAGTAAATCCTAACTTTGAACTTCATTTCTTTGATAAATATGAAAATCCAATAACTGATAAAAAAGAAGTAGAAAACTTAAAATTAACAACTGATTTTGAAGTAACTGATGTTAAATTATGTGTTAAAGATGATGAAAAAGACCCTACTAAATTATCAAATTTATGCAAATCTGATAATGGTGATAATGAAAGAAAATGGGGATTCTTACCTAATGGAGATAAATATAAATTAATTGTAACAAATACTGAAACAAATGAAAAATTAACATATCCAGTTCAATTAACAGGAGGTTATAATGATGGTAGTCCAGAACCAATAAATCCAGATAAAACATACTTTGAACCACCTGAGAAAACATTAGTAGCAGGTGAAGTAGGAACTATTTTCATGGAATTAAGAACTGATGATGATAAGCGTAAAAACTTCTGGTACCCAGATCCTGAAAAAAGTATTGCTGTTAAATTCCCAGATGATGTCGATGATTGTAGTTATTCTTTAGCTGAAGCTGAAAAACCAGGACAATATAATATTAAATTCAATTGTACAAAAACACATGATCCATTCCCAGTAAAAGTTGAAATTGAAAATACTGAAGTTCCTAAACCACTTGAACTTACAGTTGTACCAGGTAAACCATTTAAATCTAGATTATTCAGAATGAACGGAGAAGAAATATTAGAACCTTATTTAGGAACTGTTTCTGTTGAAGATAAATTCCAAATGATAAACAGATTATATGATCAATATGATAATTTAATTACAAATCTTGATTTCGATTTAAATACTCTTCAAATCAAAATGGCTCCTGTTAATACTACTAAATCTCATACATGGGGTGTAGATCTTTCTCCTCAAACAAATGGAGATATTATACTTACTTTAAGATCAACATTTGCTGCTGAACATGTAGTAGTTGGTGCATATTTCCCATTAGATAAATATACAATTATATTTACTCCAGGTAAAGCAAATGCTGAAAATAGTTTATTAGAAGTAAGTCATACAGAAAGATGGGTTGGAGAAGAACTCGAAATATATATTACACCATATGATAAATATAATAACTTAATTGATGCAAGTATTTATAAAGATGAATCTCCTTTCCAAGTTAAATATTCTAATGATCGTGAAAAAAATCAAGTTATAAAAACTAAGCATGAGATAAAAGAATTCAAAGGTAATAAAGTTATTTCTTATCCAGCTGCTTTCTATGTTACAGGAATCACTACTGTTTCTGGATATATTGATACTGATCCAGTTAAATGTGTTTCATGCAGAGTTAATGTTAAAGCAAAAGATATAGATTTCTTAAATTATAATGTTTTAAGATTAGATCATACTAAAAATGACTTTGAAACATTGAAAAACGGTACAGTAGAAAATAATCAAAAAGAAGAGCCTATGTATAGATTATATCCAAAAGATAAATATGGAAATGCAATAGATACTATTCCAGATTTGAAAAATTATAAAGCATACTTAAAGAGTCAAAATGAATCTACAGTTTATAATTTGAAAATAAATAACAAAGATCTTCTTAATCAACCATATGCTGAATTTGTTATTAATGATGTTGAAGGACAAGATGTAACATATAAAAGTTTAGTAGGAGGATATTATGATTTAGTATTTACTGATGGAGATAAAAAATTAGTTTATAATATTACTTTGTCTGGTGATGGTCATGGTGGTTCTAATGAGCCAGTTGATCCATTAAATACTCAAATTATTGAACAAAATTTGAAATATGTTGCAGGAAAAACAGGTTATATAATGATTGAACTAAGAACTAGTGATAATGTTAGAAAGAACTTCTGGGATGGATATAACTTTAAAGTTGAAGGATGTGATGAAAATGATAAAACATTTAATTATACTCAAAAAAGAGCAGGTACAATGGGAGTATTCTATTTAACTGTTACTACAGAAAAAGCAAATACATATCCATCATTAGTAAAATGTCCTTTGAAGATTTATCTTAATGATCAATTATTAACACACTTAAATCCAGAACAAGAAGTTTCACCTGATGAAGTTGTTAGAACAGAAATATTAAAAGAATATTGGAAAGAACCAACATCAAGTAAAGTATTAAAAGATGGTACTGCAGATGATAATTATGTATTTGAAGTTGCCTCATATGATAAATATGGTAACTTAGCTGAAACATTACAAGAAGTAGTAGGAATTAAAGTAAATTATCAAGGAGGAGATGAAATACCAACTACATCTGCAACAAATACAACTACTGGATATAGAAAATATGTATTACAACCAAGAAAAGCTGGAAAGTATATTGTAAGTACTGATAAAACTGGACCTCAAGGATTATATCTTCCAAATGAATCAGAATTTACTATTCATCCAGGAGTTATTGATTTATCTAAATTAAAAGTTGAACCTAGAGTTACACCAATTAAAGCAGGAAGCAAACCAGCTATAATTATTGAAGCATTTGATAAATATGATAATCCACTTTATCTTAAAGATTATGTTGATAAATTCAATGCAACATTTATAGATCCTAAAAATAAAAAACATTCATCAAAAGGTGCAATTGATAGTCTACTTGATAAAGTTGTATATACTTCTGATACTCCAGTTACTGTCGTTGGAGATGTTAAAGTCGATTTAATTTATAATGATAAAGATAAAGTTGATACTTCTCATGTTATTATTAAAGTAATTGCCGGAGATCCAGATCCAACTAAATCAATTTTGACTCGTGAAGTTTCTAAAGGAGTATTTGTTCAATATAAAAATGGTGATAGTTTCACAGTAGATGTTAATGAACCATTAATATTAAATATTACTTTATATGATAAATATAATAACTTCATTTCAGAAATTCCAGATGATGCCAAAGTACTTAATCCTCTTTTATCAGGTAATTCTATGTCAGAAATTAAATTCACAGTTAATAAATATACTTCTTATTTCGGTCTAGATTTCAATGAAAATAATGATTATATTAAAACTTATCAACATTTAGTTAAAGGTACTTATGATTTAACTTATGATGTAAAAACTGATTTAGCAGAAGCTCCATTTAAATATTATGTTATTGTTGCAACTGGAGATGATAATCATGGAAATGGACCATATGATCTTGATCAATGTATCTTAAAACCTAAAAATGTTTCTTTCGTTGCTGGTAATTATGAACAATTCACTTTAGAATTAAGAACTAAAGAAGGAAAATTATATAATGATGATATTGATCTTGAAAATGATATTTTAGTTCAAAGTCTAAATGATCCTACATTCAAATATGAAGTTAAAAAAGCTGGTTCTGAAAATGGTATTTATACTATTACTATTTATTCTGAGAAAAAAGGAGATTATACTATGAATGTACTTTTAACTGATCCTAAATCTAAAACTAAAGAAAAGAAAGAAGTAGGTCCTGGATATTATACAGTATATCCTGATAAAGTTCCATATAAAGTATATACTACATTCCCTCTTTTACCTAATGAAACTGTTCCTTATGATCAACCATTTGTAATAGAATTCACTTTAGCTGATAAATTTAACAATACATTTGAAGGAAGACATGACATTGTTGACGACGATCTATTAACTCTCTTAAATAAAAATGAACCTCTTCCATACGCTGATTTAGAATTATTACCTGATGAAACAACTTATAAAATGACTATAAATCCAAAATATCCTCCAAATCCAATGGAATTGAATGTTCTTTATAATGACAAAGAAAATCAAGCTATTTGCTTCCCTGAAGATATAATAGTAAATGTACTTCCTGAAATCGATTATAACCAAACTGTAATAGTTTCTAAAAATAAAGATTTAATTCATGTTGGAGAAATCTTAGATATGTGGTTATATACATTTGATAAAACTGGAGAATGTATTGATGATAAAGATTATAGTCGTGACTTCAAAGTTGAAGTAACTGGTCCTTTAAATGATGCTAGAAGTTTCGAGAAAAAATATGATGTTGTAAGAACAGATAAAACAACAGAATATGGATGCAAAAATGAATATAAAATAGTTACAACTGATGCAGATATATATACAATGTCTGGTGATTATCTTATTAAAGTATTCGGTGGAGATGGTCAGATTGCTCAATATAATCAAGTATGTCTTCCATTAGACTATTCTAAATTCTATTTAGAAAAAAGATATGACTTTGATTATGATCATATTCCTGTTTCAGATACTCCTCAATTCAGAATTACCGGAACTGATAAATATGGAAATAAAGTAGGAAATCCATTAATAGATGATATTACAATTAAATATACCAAAGATGGAGTTGAATTCGATCCATCAAATTATGAAGAAGAAACATATGAAGGTACTCCAGGAGTATTAGATTATGATTTAACTAATCATCATGAAGGTACTTATCAAATGCATATGTATTATAAAGGAGAAGAAATAAAAACAGTTAATGATGGAGAATCTTTACCAAAATTAACATTTGAAGCTGGTCCATGCCGTGCTGAAAATAATGATCACATGAAAGATTCATTGTCTAAAATTGATCTTGTTGTTACTTATAAGAGAGTTAGCTTTACATTCCAATGCTATGATGTTTATAATAATACAATAACAAAAGGAGGTGAAGATTTCACTGTAGCTGGAAATGTAATAATGGATGCTGGAAGTGTAGATCTCAGTACTGTTGAAATAGAAGATAATGGAGATGGAACATATACAGTATCATTTATTCCAGATTTCCCAGCTGAATATATTATCAGACTTTCTAATGATGGAGGAAAATATGGAGATGATATTTCATTAACATTCACAAAGAAAACATGTTCAGGAGCTACTCCTATTTTATGTTCAACTAATGTTTGTGCTAAAGACTATCTTTCATGTATTGATCCTGCAAATGGTTGTGATATAAATGCACCATTTAAATGTAAAGTTAATGGTACAGAAATGTGTGTTAAATCTCAAATTGATTGTGATTGCCCAGAAGGATATATAAGATGTGATTATATGCGTTATTGCGTACCAGAAACTAGACCAGATATGTGCCCAACATATAATTATAGAACATGTTCAAAAATCAGTAAAAGTTTTATATTCTTCGATGATGGTATTTGTAGAGATAAAAGTCTTAGAAATCCAAGTCAAAGAGTTTGTCCTTTAGGAAAAGTACTTTGCTGTGATTTATCTTGTGCAGATAATTATGATTTATGCCCAGTTACAGAAGAATTACCTGGAATAAAAACAAGATGTGTTGAACAAACAATAACTAAATATGCATATGAATGTCCTTCAACTATAATGTGCACAAATCCTGATTATGTTGTTTGTCCAGATGGAAGTTGTGTAGCAAATGAAATTATGTGTGGTCCTTTGAGAGATTGCCCTCTTGATTATCCATATCTTTGCGGCAATAATGCTTGTGCTAAAACTTATAAAGATTGTTCTAAACCTGTTGCTTGTGGAGATGGAAAAGCACTTTGTGAAGATAATATTTGCAGAGATACCTGCAGTTAAAAATTCTTAGGTTATTATTCATTTATTAATTATTTTAATTTTATTATTATTGTGATTTGATTAAATTATAATATAAACGGTTTTAAGTAATTATAAAATTAATTATTTTTTTAATTTATTATTTTTATTAATTAATTAATTAATTAAAAGAATATGATTAAAAATAATTAATAAATAAAAAAAGAAAATTCTTTATAAATTTCTATAAAAAATGGAATTTTCCGAAAAAGTATATATAGGCGATTTTTATTTTATTTTTTCAAGTTTTAAAAATGAGTGCAAAAAATATTAATAATAATAACAAACAACAACAAGTCCACAGCAACAGCTGCGAACCAAATAACTTCGGAATAGATATGGACATAAAAGACGAGTTCTTAGATCCTTTCGATAAAATCGAGCAAAGAATGTTCAAAGACTTCAAGAATACCTTACCAGAAATAGAACTTCTATCCGAAGAAAATCAACACCCAAGAAATGAGCCCAAAGAAAAACCAGAAAGAAACACCAATGGTACTTACATATCTCAAGTATATTGTAGTTCTTACAACAATGTGAATGGACAACCAAAACAAGAATGTTATCAAGCTCAAAGCATTAAACAAATGAATGAAGGACATAATATTTCTGAAGCCAGAGAAGCTTATAAGAATTCAGATGGTGTTATGAAATCAGCCTATCAAAGAGGCTTAGATGAAAAAGGAGCGAGATTCATAAAAGAAAAAAATACTAAGACTGGTAAAAAAGGACAACATAAAGTTCTTAAGGGAATAAAGGAAAATGAAATTGATGGCTTCAATAAGGAATATGATGCCTATTCAAAAAAATGTGGATTCAAAAAGAACTACAAAGCTTTGAATGACTTTGGTAAATACAACAACAAAGAAGTAAAACAAATTGGTAATTAAATGTTTGGGTTAATTTGTTTTGGGTCTTGATTAATATACTTTTTTCTTTGTATAAATATTTATTAATATTTATTAATATTTATTTAATTTAATATTTATTTATAAAAAAAATATTTTTTATTTAAATTTTTTTTTATTTATTTTTTTTATTTATTTTTTTTATTTATTTTTA
>JAEEGK010020093.1_pt1 | contig 14238 bp, 9 predicted proteins | sample 8958771 | NCBI WGS metagenome assembly JAEEGK01 (sample SAMN16246547, study PRJNA631951) | gut metagenome | biome: gut microbiome; feature: rumen; material: SC-attached | host: Bos | place: Iran: Karaj | collected 2018-10
TTTAATATTATATTTTTAAAAACAATAATATATTTTTTCTTAGTTTTTAAAAAAATATTTTTTTTATTTTATAAAATTTTTTCTATTTTTATCTTTTATTTTTATATATTTTATTTATTTTTATATATTATTTTTTATTTAATATAAATTTTCATTTAATATATTTTTATTATATTATAATTTTTTAAATAATATATTATTATATTTAATTTATTATTTATTTTATAAGATAATAATAAATATATTACTTTTTAAATTTTTACATTAATTTAATTAAATTCAATATCAAAAATATTTTTTGATTGAATACTTGAAAAAGATTTATTATCTATATAATCATTAAATAATTTATTATTTTCTTTATAACTATCTAAAAAAAAATTATTTTCAATATCCAAATTATTATTAATCGAAAACGTATCTCCTTTTTCTACAATATTTTCATTTTTTTTTAAAGAAATACTATTTTGATTAATATTATTTATATTATTAATTTTAAAATAATTTTTATTTATATTGAAAATATTATTATTATTTTTATCATCTTCAACTTGTTTATATTTTTTTTTTAATAAATTAATTATTAAATTTTTAAATAAGTTTTTTCCAACATTTTTGTCATTACAAAAATATCTACTTATTTGTTTATTATGTTGATGTAATTTAAATAAATAATTAATTAAACATAAAGCTAATCCTTTTGTTTTATAAAAATATTCATTTTGTATTTGTGTATTTTTTTCTATTTTCTTTAATAAAAAATTATTTTGATTTGATAAATCATTAATTTTATCCTGTAATTTTTTTTGATTTTCAGCATTATTTTTTGTTTGAGTTAATAAATAATTAATAACTGTATTAATATTATTATCTTTTTTTTCTTCTTGTTTAATTTCATTTAATGTTTCATTATCATTAGATATTTTTCTTTTAATTTTTTTTATATTTTCTATAGTAATTTTATTATTAAATTTTTCATTTTTAAAAACTTGTTCTGTTTTTTTTTTAGATGTTCTTAATTTATGAAAATTATACATATTTAATTGCCTAACAAATGAAGAATAATTATCATGTTTATAATATTTTGGTAGTATTTTTTTTGATAATAAATTTATATCTTTAATTATAATACATGTTCCATCTTCATTCCAATTTATAATATTATTATATGATTTATTTTTCATTATTTCAAATAATTTTAATAAAAATGTTTCTGTTTTTTCTATTTTTTTTAATTGTCTTTTTTTTCCAATCATTTTGACAATAATATTTATTTAAATATAATATATATTAATTTAAATAAAAAATATTTAATTATTTTATAAATAATAATATTTATTAAATTTATTTTTTAACAAATAATAGTTTATAAAATAATTTCATAATATTATTATTTTAATAAATTATCTTTAATTTTTATTTTCTTCTGGAACTTCTTCAGTATTTTCTTTTTTTTCTTCTTTTCCTTCTTCACCTTCTTCACCTTCTTTTTTTTCTGGTGTTTCTTTAGTTTCTTCATTATTTTTTTTCTCTTCATTGTTTGTCTTACCTTTTTTATCTTTTTTATCTTTTTTAGTTCCCATTGCTGATTTATATAAACTATATTCAGGAAATTTAAACTTATAGCTTTTTAATTTAATTGGTAAAACAGCTGTTTTCTTTTTAGCTTCCTCTTGAGGATCTTTTCCTAAAGCATTCATATCTTGGCTTACTTTAATTTCATTAATACTACTCATTAAATCTTTTGGGTCAACTGGTTCTCCTTTTTTTCTTTTTGGTTGACTTCCTAAAGTATCTCTATATACTGGATCATAAAGTAAATTTCCATCTTTATTAATAAATCCTCCATTTTTTAAGGCTTTTCTATTTGTAGAAGTACTGAAATAGGGATTTAAATTTTTATCTAATAAAGGATTGTATTCTCTATAACGACTTTTAGTTGAATTTGAACAATCTAAAACAAATCTACTTTCAGCTTTTTTTGAAGCCATTTTTGACATTGTTTCTTCTACAGATTTTTTAGGTAAATTTACTATATAGAAATTAGAATCTTCTGGAGGTTCTAAACCATTTTTATCACATTCTAATATTTTCTTGGTGGCTTCCATACCAGTTAAATAAGAAACAAATAATCCAGTATCACTAGTTCCTTCTTTTCCTTGTTCTAATATTTTTCCAAGCATAGCAGCATTAAATATAAAGTTATATTTATCTTCATTATCTTCGATTAAATATAAATATTCATCTAACATTTCCATATTATGAACATTTGGTTTAGGATACATTTTCATATCATATTCAGTTACTTCTGGAACTTCTGCTCCTTGGCTAAATCTAACTATATAAAGTTTTCTAAATTTATCTGGATATATTGCAACTTTATCTTTGAATTTTAAAGGTGAATTATTTAATACTTCACTTTGGAAGAATTCAAACATTTTCTTTTTATCTAAACTTTGAGTTTTATCTTTCTTCTTTTTATCTTTTTTTTTTTTACCTTTTCCTTTTTTTTTCTTTTTTTCATCTTTTTTTTCTTCACCTTCTTCACCTTCTTCTCTTTCTCTTCTTTCTTCACCTTCTTCACCTTCTTTTCCTTCTTCTCCTTCTTTTTTTTCTCCACCTTCTTCACCTTCTTCTCCTTCTTTTTTTTCTTCACCTTCTTCACCTTCTTCTGGAGGTTTTTGTCCTTCAGCAGGTTTGTTATTTTCATCTTTTTTAGCTTCTTCTCCTTCTTCACCTTCTTCTCCTTCTTTTTTTTCTCCACCTTCTTCACCAGCTTCTTGACCTTCTTCTCCTTCTTTTTTTTCTTCACCTTCTCCTTCTTTTTTTTCTTCTTCTTCTTCTTTTCCATCATAATTAGGATCTTGTTTTTTTTTATATATTTTATTTAATATATTATAACCATCATCAAATTTACTAAAAACAATTACATCAAGAGCAGTTAATAAGGCACAATTTTTATCTATATCATCTAATCCTTCACCAACATTCATTATGAATTGACAGGAACAACCATTATGTTTTTGAATTTGCATAAAATCAATTAAATCATCTATTGTAATAGAAGATGAATATTCAGAATTAGAAAATTCAGCTAAATCTACATAAAAAAAGTCAAATGAATTAAAATCAACATCAGTCATTTTGCTGAATGGATTTTCTCTCTCTTCTTCTTCTTCTCCTTCTTTTTTTTCTTCATTATCCCGTTGTTGTTCATTATTTTGTTGTTCTTCATTTTGTTGTTCTTCATTTTTTTCTTCTTCATCGTTTGGTGGTTTTTGTCCTTCTGCTGGTTTAGAATTTTCTTCTTTCATACCTTTTTTAAATTTATCATCTTCTTTTTCTTCATCTTCAACATATACTTCTTGATTATCATCTTCATTATTCTCTCCATTTTTATTTGGGTCATTTTCCATTTCTTCTTCTTCTCTGTATTCATGTTCATTTCCTTCTTCACCTTCTTCTTTTTTAGCTTTCTTCTTCTTTTTCTTTTTATTTTTTCTTTTAGGTTTTTTTTGTTCTTTCTTTTTTGCTCTTTCTTTGTCTCTTTTTTCTTTTTCTTTTTTCTTTTTTTCTTCTTCTTTTTTTTGTTTTTCTTTATATTCATCAGAATCTTTAGGACTTTCCATTCCTTTACTTTGAGTCATTTCAAAAGTTTTTTCTTTGTCTCCACATTTAATCAAAAGTGTAACTCCCACATTGCAATCACAAACTTCGGTTTCATGAATTTTTATATTATTTCTTTCAGCTATTTCAAAAATTTTATCTTTAAATTGGGCTTGATCATCATCAGTTTGGATTTTGTCTAAAACAATTAAATCAATATTTAATTTTTTTTTAAGAGTTTTATTCATTTGAGCCAAAGTTTTACTTGATTCATTATCAGAAGAACATACAACAGTATCCCATAATTCAGGTTTTTCTTTTAAAAAAGGAAGATCAGATAATTTTTCAACTTTTTCTAAATCTTCAATTTTATATTCTTGGAGTAAAGCTGGCTCTACAGTCATAGTAAATAAAAGTGATAAATTTCCTATCATTGCAACAGATCCAGTTCCACTTGAAGAGGAATCTCCTCCTTTTCCACCTTTAGTAGCATTCTTTTTTGTATCCTTTTTTGTGTCTTTTTTGGTATTCTTTTGATTTGTTTGTTTTGATTTAGTATCTGTAGCTTTTGATTTAGCTTCAGATTTTTTTGCTTCAGAATTTTTATCTTCAGACATTTATTTATTTCCTTATTTTATTTTAATTTATATATAAACGTTATTAAAAAATATATATTTTTTTATTAATTATTTTATTAATTTTTTTAAATGATATTTTTTATTTAATATTTTATAAATATTAATTTATTATTTTGTATTATAATATATTATATATTATAGATTATATATAATATTAAAAAATTAAAATAAATGCAAATTGTAACTATTCATAATAATGAAAGTTTTATCACAAATATTAATAATATTCAATCATATAGCAAAAACAATTTAAAACATTCAAAATCTCGAGAAAAATATTTTGGAAAATACAACAACCAATCAAAAAAAAATTTATTTAAATATAATAATAGAAATTCTTTTCATTCTTTATCTCCTAATCAAAATCGAAATAACAATTTAAATAAAAATAAATATAAAAATGATCCATTTAAAGCAGCATCAAAACATAAAACTAATTTTGGTTATGTTTATTCAGTCGGAGGAATTCCATGTCGATTAGATTTTATAGGAAATATGAAATTACGTTGGTCAATTCCACCAAAAGAAATAGATTATGACCCTTTATTAGAAATATGTTTTGAAGGATTATTAGAAACTGAACATCCATATAATTTTATTGCAAGAGAATGTATTAAAGAATTACTTAAAGAAGAAAATTCATATGATAAAGTATTACCATTATTACCTAAACTTCTTGTTCATTGTAGAAGAGCTTTGGAATGTAATATTGAACAAGTTTTTTTAAATGCAATGGATATTGTTTTATTATTAAGTAATTTACTTAAAGAAAAAATGAATAAATATTTATATTTGATTTTACAACCTATAAATAAAAGAAGTTTTAAAATGAAATATAAAGAAAAAGTTTTTGATTTATTAAGAGTTATAGAAAATAATGGAGGAGAAGGTACTTATTATTTAATTAAAAATAAAATTCCTACTTACACTTCTTTATTATAACAAAATTATACAAATTTTTATATATATTATTTATTTTATAAATTATTCATATAAAATATTAATTTATTGTTTAAATGATAATTTATAATAAAGAAAAATAAATTTAGATTAAATATCTTTAATTTAAATATAATATATAATTTTATTTAAAAATTAAATACTATATATACAAGTAAAATACTAATATTCAACACCAAGATTTTTTTTTAATTAATGATTTTTTAATTGTATCTTTATGGTTATTTTTATCAATAACAATAATATTACTCTCATTTAAATTTTCAAAATTAGACATATTAATATTTGATTCTCTCTCATTATCATTATTTTTTTTATATAAAATATAATCATCATACAAAAACATTGCTGCTTTTAAGAATATTTCTTTCGCATTAAACCCAGTTTTTGCACTAGTTTCTGAAAAAAATTCAATATCAAAATCTTTACTAAATTTATCTCCTTCTTCAAAGCTAATTTTTCTTTCTTCTTCTAAATCACATTTATTCCCAATTAAAATCATTTTCGCATCAGGATTGCTATTTAATTTCAAATCTTTTAACCACAAAGAAAGATTTTTAAAACTTTCCTTATCATCAATAGCATAAACCAAAATTGCCAACGAACAATTTTTATAAAAATTAGCAACTAAACTTCTATATAATTCTTGACCACAAGTGTCCCAAATATGTAACTTTAATATTTTATCATTTATTTTAACCATAAAAGAAAAAAATTCAAAGCCAACTGTAGGTAAAAAAGAATTAGAAAAAATATCTTTTACAGCTTTATTTGTTAAACTTGATTTTCCTACTCCACTATCACCTATAACAATCAATTTAAAAGATAAATCATATATTGGATAATCATCAGAAAGAATTTCATATTCATATTTAAAATCTATTTTCTTTTTTGATTCTTCTGTCATATTATTTTGTTATTTAAAAGTTTTTTTAATTATATTAATAAAATTATTATTTTTTTTATTTTTATTTATAATTATTTATATTTATATTGTTTATTAAAAAAAATTTTTTAACTATAAATTTTATTGATTTTATAATTTCTCATTTCAATATTACTTGAATGTTCATCACCTTCATATTCAATATTATTATTATTTTTAAATTTATTTTTTTCTTCAATTGAAAAAAATTCTTCATCAAAATTATCATCAATATGACCTTCAATATTTATTCTATTATTATTTAATTCAAATTCTTCTTCTTCTTTTAAATCATTAATAATATTGTTTTTTAATTTATTTTTTTTATTTCTTTCTAACATAAAAGAAACTTCTTTTGTTTCTTCATTTAATTTATTGTTTTTAGCAAAAAAATAAATATGTTTATTTTCTATATTATTTTTTATAATAGGAAATAAATTTTCATCATATTCACTTATATCTGATATTTTTTTAGAAATTTCATTTTTTAATATTTTATTTCTTTCCATTTTTTCAATAAATTTTTTATCTTTTTTAATATTTATATTTATTTCTTTTGGACAATTCTCATTATTTTCAGTAAATTTATTAATTTTTTCTTTTTTTTCATCAAATTCATGAACTTTTATTTCTATTATTTCTTTTGGAACAATTTTTTTTTCAACATTTTCATTATTATCATCATTTATTTTGTTATTCATATTATATAAATCTTCAATATTAATAAAACCATGATTAATAAATGATAAAAAATCAGCTGAAAATTCAGGAACATTTGAATTATTCATAAATTCACATATTTCATCTTCACCTAAATCATTTTCATTTTCTTCTTTATTATTAATTATATTAATATTTGTTTCAGGTTCTAAACAATCAAAAATAAATTTTTTGCTTTCTATTCTTGGTAATTTAATATCATTAATTCTTCTAAAATAATTTTGTATTTGTTTTCTTTTTTCATAATTTTCTTCTAAAAATAAATCTTTACTTTTCCTTCCTAAAGAACAATATAAATTTAAAATCATTTTATCTTTATTACAATTATTATTAAAATTTCTTATAAATTTTTTTTCAGTAATATTATCATCATCTTCAATCATTAACATCAATTCAGCTAATTTTTTATATTTTTCTTTTTTTGAAATATTTTCATTAATTTCTTCTTCACTTAATAAACGAATCTTTTTATAATCTAAAATTTGATTATCATCATTATACAACAAATCACAAAAAAAATCTTTTTCATTTTTATCATCTTTAGTTTGAGAAATTGACCTTCTATTAAATGATATTCCTTGACTTTTGCTTCTAATTGAATATTGACTGATATTATTAATAGAAAAAGAATCTTTTTTCACATTTAAAGTATTTTTTAATTGATTTATTACACTTTGAAGTTTTTGAAGTTCTTCTTCTTTTTTATTTTTAATTTCACTCGTATTAATTTTCGAATATAAATTCGATTTTATATTATCCATAATAATAATATTATTAATAGAATAATTAATAATAATATATAAAAAAAATATAATGAAAAATTTATTTGATTTTTTTCACAATACAACACCAATTTGCATGATCAAAATAACTTTTTTCTATTTCTAATCCGGGAATTTTTTCAATTAATTTTTCAATTTCACCTTTTTTAAATACATGATAATATCTTTGATAAACAGTGCAATTTATTTTTTCTTCTTTCACAATTTTTGGCCCACTTTCCATAGTTTCTACTTTAACATCATTTTCCCATTTTTGCTGCAAATGCCACGGAACAAAATTGTCTTGTTTTGTGAATTTTTTTTCAGTTTGTTCCAAAGCCCAAACATAAATTAAAAATTTTCCATTTATTTTCAATATTCGATGAATTTCTTTCAAAGCTTTTAAACGTAACAAATCATTTGAAAAATGATGAACAACCGCAATAGAAATCGCCGCATCAAAAATATTACTACGAATTGGTAAATACAAAGAATCAGCAACAAATAAATTCGCACTTACAATTTTTTCATTACAAATTTTTAATAAATTTTCACTTCGATCAGTGCCAAACATAAAAACATTATTATTTACAGATAAATATTTTCCATTCCCACAACCAATGTCAAGAACAAAAGAATCATTAGAAAGAGAATTTAAAAACTCAGCAACTAAAGGCCAAGGTTTATAACGAGTGTGAGAAAAATGAGTTGCGATTTTATCATATACTTCATATACATGTTTTTTTTCTATTTCTGTTGGATTTGAACTTTCGGTTTGGTCTATTGAAACATTAAAATCATCGAGTCCTTGAACTTTACGTAAATTATCTATGTTATTATTATTATTGTTTGATTCCATTTGAAAAAATGAAAATAATTAATTTTATTTTGAAAAAAAAATATTATTAATTTTTTAATATATTCAAATAAAAATTAAATAATATAACTTCATTTAAATTTAATTTTTTAAAATAATTTATTAAAATATATGAAAGAAAAAAATATTTTATTAAAATTGATGTTACATTAAATAAATACTTAAAAATTATTTATTTTTTAAGATATTTTTTCTCTCCTTCTTTAAGGAACCAATTAGCATTCCAATAATCAATAGAAAAATCATTAATTCCTTTAATATAAACTTTAGAAACTCCACAAGCACTCATATACATAGTCCAAAATTTATCTAAAGGAGCTTGAGTGAGCATCAAACTAATAATATTAGTAATAGCTCCATGAGAAACAATAGTGCAAGTTTGTTCATCAGATTCCCAAAATCTTACAAAGAATCTTCTCAATCTATCCATAACACTATAAAATGTTTCTCCATTAGGCATAGTCAATCTATCAGGATGATTGAAATAATCACCACCATCATCAGAACCAAAAGCTTCTTTATATGTTTTACCTTCCCAATCTCCCCAAGAAATATCAATAACTAAATCATCTTCTACTAATTTAACTTTTCCTTTTTTATGTTGACCTGCAACTAATTCAGCTGTTTGTTTCGCTCTAGGAATAACACTGTAATATATGTTACCTATATCTTCGTTTGCTAACCAATCTCCAGCTGCTTTGCAATGAGCAATTCCTTCGTCGTTTAAGGGAACACTTATTCTTCCTCTGACACGTGGAACTGGGTCAGTGTTGAAGTTGGTTTCTCCGTGTCTAATTAAATAAATAGTTTTTTTTTTGCACATGACTGTTAGGAAAATCAAAGCAAGAAGGCATATTTTTTTCATTTTTATATTTTTTTTAATATTAGATTTAATTAAATATTAAAATTTAATAAAATATTTTCATATTATTATTATTAAATTAAATAAAAATATTTATATTATTTATATAAAAAATAATATTATTTTTCTTCTCGAAAAGGACATGTTAAAATATCAACATTGCTATTCATCATTCCAATCGCATACAACATCAAACTCAAATCTTTATCGAAATTAATATTGTAATCTTTAACGAAACTAATAAACATATTTTTAAATTCAAAAATCACATACAAACAAAACATCATTAAAAAAATCAAATAAATAAAACAATTCACAATTTTTGTTTTCCCAAAAATGCAAAATAAAACAAAACCAACAATAATCAAACTGTAAATTATTAATAATTTAAAATAAGGTTTATCATTCAAAATTTTTATTTTCTCTAAAATTAAAATCGCTCCGAACACAACAAATTGAATCAAACAAATTCCAAAACACATTTTAATTGAATAAAATGAAATAAAAGTATAAATTAATAATATAACAAAAATATAAATTATAAATAAAGGAATTGAACCACCTAAATTTCTAAAAAATTTTTTTTTCAAAACATAAACTGTGATTATTATTGTTAAAAATATTGATAATAATATTATTAAAATCCACCAAAATCGATGAAATAAATCATAATAATCAACACTTTTTTTACTTGAAATTATTACAATTTGAGGAATTAAAATTTGAAAAGTTGTTATAAAATAAAATAAAGTTAAAGTAAATTTAAAATTATTAATTTTTTCTTCTGGAATTTTTATTGTTTTTTTTTCAACTTCTTTTTTAATTTCTTGTTCTTTCATTAAAGCTAAATCAATTTCTGAATTTTCTTCTTCTTCTTCATTTTCTTCTTCTTCATCTTCAATTAAATCATTTAAATTATTTTCATTATTATTAATAAAATTATTAATATCATCTTCAATATTATTATTATTAAAATTCTCATTAGAAATTAAATTTTTTTTTTCATCATTTTCAGACATAATTTTATTAAATTAAAAAAATATTAATTTATTAATTTACATTATAAATTAAATATTATTATTAGTCATTTCTAATTCATTATTTTTAAATTCATCAATAGAATCATCAAAATGATTGAAATTATTAATAGAATTAATATTATTATTTTTCATTTCTTCTTCAATAATATTTTCATCATCTTCTCTTTCATCAATGAAAATTTTATGCGGCAAATTTTCTTCATTTCTATCAAAATATTTTACTCTATACAATTCTTTCAAATAATCAATGTAATAAAACCAATTCGGCAAAACATTAATTTTCGCTATTAAAAAAATAAACAAAATCAAATTTTCTATTATCAAAAATAAAATCACTTTCGGAAACCAACTTTTATTAATATTATTTTCATCAAAAGTGTTCGAAAATAAAATCAAAGCAACATTCACATTCAATCCAACAAATAAAAACACTCTCATAATATTATTATAAATTCCAATTCCATTTGCTTTTTTAACATCGTTAATATTTTCTAAATAAAAAAATCTAATCAAATCAAATTTGTAATTCAAAAAAATCACACCCAAAATTATTAAAGGAGTCAAACTAATGCAACCGCTGAATAAACAAACGAAACCAAAATCAACTAAAATTTTATTATATTCTAAAATCATATCATCTTGTTGTTCAACTAATTGTTGATGTTGAATTGAAAAATAATTAATTTTCGATGATAATAATTTTTTCTTTCTTTTGTTGTAATAATAAATTAAATAACTTAAAAAAATTTTGGCTAAAGGAACTAAATATTCAATTAAATACAAAACATACAAAGTTGTTATTAATTCTGTTTGACAATTTCCATCAGGACAATAGCTATCATTATTTTTTTCATCAGAAATATTATTTTTGTTTATTAAATTTGGCTTTACAAATCCTATTATAAAACATGAAATGTAATTATTTATAAATTCAAATAAAATTAATTTTATTGCTAAATCTTTTTTTCCTTCGGAAACTTTTTGATAATTTTCCCATTGATTTAATTTATTTGAGGTGAAATTGTAAAATAAAGAAAGTAATTTTAAAAATATTGAGTTTAATGCTGCATAAGGAATTGTATATAAAACTGTGTAATAATATTCATTTAATTTATCAATTTTTTTTTCTTGATTAAACCCATTTCTTTCAATAAACCCAAAAATAATTTTTTTAACCTCATCATCATCCTTTTTTTGAATAGATTTCAACTTCTCCTCAATTTTTTCCTGTTTCAAAATCAAAATTCCTCCACTAACAACACTCGTAAACGCGCACATAAAAATCAAAACCAAATATGAAACAAATCGTTTAAAATTTCTTTTATATCTAATCGCATATTTCATTTTTTCGCCGAAAATAAAATTGCTTTGTAAATCGGGCTGAAAAGAATCTTGATTTGGCTCTTTATTTTCAACATTTTCTGTTCCCCAAAAAAACGAATATAATTTTTCATATTGAGTCCAACACGAAGTGAATAAAATATTCCAAATAGAAATTATCATACACATAAAAATATTTAAAACTTCATCAACAGTGAAAATTCCAATTGTTTTATTTATTTTTTTTAATGTCAAAAAAAAATAAATTATTCCCAAAAATGAAGCAAAAATTAACCATTTTAAATAAGTATTCAACCAAAGAAAATAAAATGAAATTGTTTCACCATGAAAATTTCTAATGATATTAATAATTTTTTTAAACGATTTTTTATTATAAAATTTATTCGAATGTTTTTGAAAAATTTCAATGCTAATTTCATTTTTATACGATTCATAATTTCTTTTATTCAAATTCAATAATAAAATTCCCTGTTGATTTAAATATTTTATTTTAATAATTTTATTAATTCCAAAATTAATCAATCTCAATTTATCAATGTTTCTAAATTTACTACAAAATCCACACGAACCTTCTGAATTATTAAAAATATTTCCGCAATTATGATACGCATCATTTTTTTCATACCTTCGAAATTTTTCTTTTTTATTCACATTAAATTTCTCATACGCAGGAAAATTATAAGGAAAATCAAAACTTAATTCATCAAATTGAAAAGTTTTGTCATTAATAATTTCAGGATTATTTAAAACAACAGAATCATTTAAATTTTCTCTTCGTTTTCGTTTGAATTTGTATTTAATTCGATATTTTTCATAAATAAACGCGTATGGTTTTAATTGCATTTCGTAGCCCATGTTTTCAGCCAAAAATTCGTATGTATTTTCATTTCCGTAGAAAAAAATCAAAAGATTTGTTGAATTTTCTTCGAAATCTAATTTTATTGTTAATTTAGTGAAGAAATGAACAATGCAACATAATAAAAAAATAATGTCTTCATAATGAAATTCGTAATAAAAATCTTTTTTTTTTTTTTTTCATGTATTCTAAACCTTTTGAATAATTTTGCGGAAATTGTTGTTCGTATTTTTTTGATAGTTTTTTTGAATATTCTTTTATTATTTTTTTTATTAAATTTTCACCTAAAAAATTTAATTTTTCAAATATTTTATACATAATTTTTTCTATTACTTTTGTGTGTCTTTCCGCAATTTGAATTTCTTTTATTGAAATTTCATTTTGTTCGAAAATACTCGATTTAAAATTAATTAAATTGTATTTTTTTTCTTTTTTTACTTTTTCTGTTTCTGTAATAAAATCTGATAAAAACGGAGAAATTAAATTTTTTTCAGATTCATTTTCATCATTGAAATTTTCTTCTTCATTTTTTAATAATTTTTCTTTAAAATCATTTTCATTCAAATTCACTGAAAAATTCGAATCATTTTCTTTCTTTTTCATGTGATATTTTTTATAAAATTTATATGAAACGTTTATTATAAAAACTTGATAAACATCTTCAATTAAATCATATGAATTTGAAGGAAATTCTAATGAAAATAAATCATTTAAATTTTCGTATTGCGAAAGAATTTGATTTATTAAATTATTATTTCTATAATTAAAAAATTATTTTATTTTACTGCATATTTTTTATAATAAAAGTCGTTCTCAAATTTTGAAAACCAAAATTAAAATCATTTTCATTCATAAAATAAAAAAAAATTAATATTTATAATTAATTAATTAATGTTTATATTTATTCATAAAAAAATAATATTAAATAAATTAAAAAAATTAGTCTAAAGAAAAAATATCATGTGTCATACTATTAATTTCAAACAAATGAATTTTATCTTCATTGTCATAAATCGCAATACAATTATTATTTTTTTCATCTAAATATTCTCTACTTTGAGTTTTATAAATGTAACCTTTATTTTTACCAAAATCTTTCAATTTTCTATTGACTTCTTCAACATAACCTTCACTATCATTATTATCATTTAAAACGACTTGATAAAAATTACTCACAAATTCTTCTTTTTCGCCATTGAATCCTCCAACTAAAATTATTTTATCATTATTATAATTAATACAAAACAAACCTTTAATATACAAACTAATATTCTCATCATTTATTTGATAATTAAAAATTTCCCATTGACTATTATTAACATCATTCAAATTATTCAAATCATAAAATTCAATCGAATTCAAATATTTTTTCGTCGGTTGATTAAACCCAAAAACACAAAAAATTTTGTCTCTAATAATCACACAACCAAAATTCGCTCGTTCAATTAACATTTCAGGCAAATCGTTCCATTCATTTTTCTGCAAATCATAAATTTCAACTTTTTTATTAAATTCTCCGCTCAAGCAAATGAATCTATTTTCATCCAATTCAATTAAATTTCCTTTGCTATGATTATTATTCAAATTTTGATATTTCAAAACTCTATTTTTTTTACAGTCAAAACAATAAAATTTATCTGAATTCGTTCCAG
>JAEEGK010020097.1_pt1 | contig 14237 bp, 10 predicted proteins | sample 8958771 | NCBI WGS metagenome assembly JAEEGK01 (sample SAMN16246547, study PRJNA631951) | gut metagenome | biome: gut microbiome; feature: rumen; material: SC-attached | host: Bos | place: Iran: Karaj | collected 2018-10
AAGGCTCTGCTCGTTGGCCGCTTCGGTGTTGGGCGAATTGTAATAAAGCTCGATAGTGAGCGGCTGAGTGGGCTTAAATCCGTTATCCGCACATGCGCCCGCAAAATAAGCGCGGGGCAGCCAGCGATAATCGTCGTCCTGCAGTCTCTCGTTGAAATACTTGTCCCAGCCTGCCATGCCTGTCTTGCCGCCCTCGGTGAAACCGCGGCCGAAAGGCTCGATATCCGCGAACAGATATCTCATCATGCTAAGGCCTGTCTCATAATCGGCCGTAAGGCACATAACCGCGTAAACGAAATATGCGGCAACACTGCCGGGATCGGTAACATCCACGGATGCTTTAAGCTCATCAAGATTCTCAGGCGTGCCGTTGATCGTGATAACCCTGTCGCGCTTCCAGTCTGCCTTTAACTCGGGCATCCCGGACTCGCTCGCGAGCATCTCTTTTGCCTTCTCGGCGCCTGCCATTACCTTGTCAAAAAGTCCCATCTAAACTTCCTCCTTATCAAAAAATCATGGGCATTGTCTCTGTTTTAAGTCTTCTGCTTAATTCTTCTGTTTGGTCTAATAATTTCCCGTCTTCTTTTTGTGTATCCAATATAGCAGAAAAAAAGGTTTCCGATAATCCCCGTTTAGGGGATATCAGAAGCCTTTTTACGCTATTTTTTCGGTTTTTTCGCGTTTTTGCCGCTTTTTAATACGTATACAGAGGAACCCATTCGTGCGCGAACGCGTCCGAGCTGCCCGCGGTCTGTTTCTGCAGCTCCTCATCGGTCAGCAAAAAGTAGTCGTTGCGCCTCGTCGCCGACGGCGAATCATTCCAGGTCACGTCGATATGGCGCCACTCGTCGTTGTATTTAACGTAATTCCAGATGTGGTAAGCAGGGTCCTCGGGATCCTTTTTATTGACGATCATCGTGCTCTCAAAGCCGAGCATCTCGAGCACCAGCCTGTAGGCCACCGCATAGCCCGCGCATACCGCGCCACCCTTTAAGAAAACTCCTGTCGCGTCGCGCTCGGGCACACCGATGCCGCTCGGGATCGGGTCGGCGTAAGTCGTGATATTGCAGAGCTTATTATTGACATAGAGCAGGATCCCGTATTCATCGCCGGGGCATGCCTTCATCGCGTCCTCAGCCAGCTCGTGCGCCGCGCGGAGCACCTTCATCGCATTCTCCGAGGGCTCGGGCTCCCTGTACCTGTAATAGGTTATGGCCTCCCAGGCGTCGTTAAATACCGGGTAAATGCCGATCGTGCTGTTCTCCTCGGGCTCGAGCATGTAGCCGGCCTTTGCGAAGCCTCCGAACTCGCTGCGGTTGACGATCGAATCGAACCGGTTCAGCCAGTAGTTGTAATCGTGCTCATCGTACTGCAGGACGATGCCCCTGATGCCGCGTGACAGGCCGTCGTGAACAGCCGTTACAAAGCTTTTCTCATCGGTGATATGGTAATAATACTGCCTGCCCACATAAGCCTCGCGGGGCTTCGGATAGAGCAGCCCGTAGGTATCGCCCGCCATGTCCTCCTCAAGAGTCGGAACCGTGACACCCGGCTGAGGCTTCGGGAGCTCTGTCGTAGGCCCGCTGTCGGTACTGTCCGAGCCATCGATGCCAAACATATTCCCGATGATATCTCCGAGCGCAGGGGTATCGTCACCGTCATCCGGGATGGGTGTAGGCGTGGGCGTCGCCCAGTGCTCGTCGCCGGGGCCGGTACTGCCCGAGCCGCCTACGTTCGTGCCGGTCAGATTATCCGTGGCCTGATCGATGAGGCCGTCCACCGTGGTATCCACCATCTCGCCGATTGCGTCACCGATGATGTTGCTGATGTCATCGGCGGAACAGCCGGTGAGGAGGATGAGGGACATTATAACAGTAATTAGTTTTACTATGCTCGCATATCTTCTGCCGAACATCTTGATACTCCTCCATTAAGCACTTTTCTTGTCGGCCAACTCGCGCACCTTTTCCAAAGTAAGCCCGGTGTATTCAACCACCTTCTCGATCGGCATTCCATCGTTAAGCATCTTCTGCGCATTCTCCACTCTTACCTCATCACGGGCTTCATTCCTCATATCCTCTAAAGCCTTACACATATTCGCCACTCCCTTCTCATCCTGCTTAAAAAACCGTGCCTTATTTGCCAGCACTTCGTTATACATTTCATCAGGGTCTGTGCATGAGAAATCATGCATTAACTTGCCTAATTCTGTCTCATCATCCCTATAAGCACCATTAACATATATTATGTGCTGGCCGTCACCAAACGGTCGATCCGGTTCGATAATCTTCCGCTCTACAGCATACAGTGGCATATTCCCGCCAATTACGTCATGCTCTGTAATAAATATCACATAAGTTTCAGGCAAATCCTTAAAATCATCGCCGGCTTTCAGCAGATGAGCATCAAGAATACTTGAATGGTACCTTGCCCTCTTTCGGTCAGCACCCTTATCAGATCGCTGTATTTCGATATCAATCTCGGTATTATTACTGTCCGTAGCATCAATATCAAGCCAAACATCCCGCCCCAAGAGATTCTTCATAACCCTCTGTGTCGAGACGCGGATCACTTGCAAATCAGGCCGATCAAGAATAATCCTTAGTACAAGTTCTGTGGCTTCGATATCACCATCAAAACATGCATTCATAAAATCGTCATCCATCAACCGAAAATCCCTGATTCGCTGCAGATCTTCCCTGTGCAGTTGTTCTTTGTCTTTCATAAAGCCTCCAACATTTCGTTTTGAAGATACCGCACGATCATGCCATGCATCGGCTCTGCCTGCAAATCCACTATGCCTGTCATATCCTGCGGCTTAAATCTGAGATGGTCAAGCAGCGGAACATGATATTCAGACAGGTGTCTGCAGAATGCACGACATCCGGAAGAAAAAAGAATAAACAGAAATGTTGTACTGCTTTCCGAAGACATTATAGCATCGTTCCGAAAAAAGCGCAACAAGGGGCGCCTGAGCATCCACGTCAGGATTCTCAGGCGCCCCGAAAGGATTAATTATTCATTTGTGATCCGTCATTCGGATGAGGAATTACATCTCTTCCTTGCGACGAAGCTTAAGAACGATCGCTCCACCGAATACTACGCATGCAGCACCGATTCCGAAGAATACTGCTGAAGGAGCAACACCGGTCTTAGGAAGGTCACCCTGAGGAGTGTCGATAGGCTCAACATCAAGCTCTTCCTCTTCGGGAGCGCTCTGAGGAGTATCAACGGGCTCAAGGTCCTCAACTACATCACCCTCGGGAGTCTCAGGCTCTTCGATGTCAACTACAGGCTCAGGAGTGGGCTCTGCGGTAGGCTCGGGAGTAGGCTCTGCGGTAGGAGTAGGTGTAGGCTCCTCGGGAGTCTCCGTTACGATCGGAGGGATGATGATTACAGGCTGCGTGATAACAGGATCAGGATTCGAAGTAGTAGTAGTCTCTGTATAGGTAGGATAGAATGCTCTCTCCTCTACTGCGAAGTACTTCTCAACGTACTCACTGTAAGGGATCCACTTTCCGTCAGCTTCTTCAATACCTGCGTTAGGAGCAAATGCCTTTGCAAGGAACTTTTCTCTATCCGCTTCCTTGAGTTCGATAACAACAACATCGTCACTTACAGGAGTACGCTCAAACATATCAGCGTAAGTAATGAATGTGTACCACTCATCAAAGGTGTACTTTGTTGTAGCATTGCCAACAACCAGGTCAGCCTTAGCGGGCTTGGTGTATGCATTTACTTTTGCATCAACAGTTGCGATCTCGTCGTCCTCGGTGAAGGAAACGCCGTCGCCGATAGCCTTGTTATCCTCTGCATCCTTCTCGTACTGGAAGAATGTGAACTGACCCTTCTGGATATCTCTGTAGGTAAGGTAAACGGTCTTGTCCTCAAGGATGTTCTTAAGTCCGGTCTGGCTTTCATCGAAAGGAACATACTGACCATTCTCGTTTATGTAGCCATACTCTACGAACTTCTGGTTCTCTCTTGCAGGAGCAGGGATAAATGTTACATCCTCACCGGCATTTACTTCCTGCTTGCTAATCTCTGCCTGCTGTTCATCGTAATACTTATAAGTTACGGTGTACTTATTCGTTTCCGACTTAAACTGAGCAACGAAAGTGATGTCTGCTGTTACTGCAGCTGTCTCATCTGCGCTCCAGCCATTGAATGTATATTTGGTCTTTGCATCAGACTTTTCTGCTGCACGTGCGATAGCACCGTCTTCAGCAAGCTTAATTATATCGCCGTTAATGGTGTAACCGTAGGAAACTACTTCTACTCCTTCACTAGGAGCAAGCTGAGCACCCTGATCATCAACAAACTTAACCTTGAAGTTTCTAAGTGTCTCGGTGTAATCAGCAACATATGTCTTTGTCTCTGTAACTTTTACGTCCTTCTGATCAGCTGCAAGAGTATCATTCTCACCATTTACCCAAGCATTGAATGTGTAGTCATACTGATCATCAGAAGCCTTCTGTGTAGCAGCAGGCGCATCAAACTCAGTTCCAGGACGCTGTGTGAAGGATGCAACTACATTTTCACCATTTTTGAAGGTTACAGTGAAGAGGTCACCGTTTACCGACTCATCATCATAAAGCGCATATACGCTTACAACATCATCTTCAACCTTACCGGATTCAGGAAGCTGCCAAGCTCCGGTCCATGTATAGGTAACGGTAACTGCTGCCTCAGAAACTACATCAGGAGTAGTAACGAATGTACGATTATTTGCTGTAATACCTTCTGTAGAGATATCCGAACCAAACTTAACATTCTCCACAGAAGTAATAAGCTTTGTAACATCAATGCTGTCTTCTTCCATCTCGAAGAACTTAACAGTTGCGGTTCTCTTAACGATAGAAACAGAAACAACCTGATTATTTGTAGTAATAGCAGTAGTTTCGGGAGTGTAATCTCTGTAGTAGTCAGGATTTGTAAGATTCAGTTCTGTACTGTTGAGAGCATACTTAACAGGAGTGATTTCAGTACCTGCCCAAACGGTAGCTGCCTCTGTTGTATAAACAGCAACGCCATCTGCCTTGTACTGTACGGTGTAGGAAAGAAGATCCTTGCCGATATCAAACTGAACAGTTGCCGAAGTAGAAACCGAAGTCTCAACAGGCTGATTTCCCTTGTTATACTTAAGTGTTGCGGTAGAAGTAACAGGAACGCTAATCTTGCCATCCTTTGCTACAAGTATACCCTTATTGTAGTCTTCAAGAACCTTGGCTTTATCTACTACGAAAGGAATAGCCGGCGAATTGTGCACACCATTCATATCGCCAAATGCCCAGGTAAGAACTACGGGATTGGTCCCGGCTGTAGTGATTCCTGCGATAGGCGTCTTAGGATTGTAGCTTACATACTTGGAAAGAGTAGCTTCAATTCTTCCGTTAGAACCTGCGATCTCACCAGCGATGGTCTTAGCAATATCCTTGAAAGTGTTAAGGATATCAGAAGTAACCTGTGCCTCACCCTTTGACGACATAGCGTTAAGAGCGGACTCTGCTGCAGTGCTGTCAGAGTTAAAAAGAACAGTATAAACTGTTATTCCTGCATTCTTAGCCTTCTGTGCCTCAGCAACGGCTGCATCAACAACAACTTTAGAAATCTCATTTCCTATTCCAATATAAGTGGTAACGCCGTCTACAACGACTGCTTTCTCCCACTTACTGTGCCAACCGTCGTCAGATCTTCTATACAGAACGCCATTAAGCTCATAGAAGTCATAATTACCATTGGATCCCACATAGTAATCTGAACGATCCCACCAATTCAGCTCGTCGGGTCTACTATTGGTAACATTCTGATAAGTTCCGTTAGCAAAAGTAGGCTCGCCATCAGACATGAATACGATTGCCTTAGCATTTGTGCTGCCAGCAAGAACCGACTCAGCTACTTCCATGCCTGCGTCATAGTTTGTTCCGCCGCCGGCCTGAAGCTTATCGATAGCATCGTTGAGCTTCTGCTGTTCATTAGAAAGGTATACAGGATTATTCTCTGTGCCCAGATTAACCTTCTCTGCAGTAGAGCTATACTTAACGATAGCAATTCTTACATAAGGCTTGGTAGCAACATCCTTGCCGTCCGCAGTCTTACCAACAAGGGTATTAACAAACTGCTTAGCTGCTGCCTTTGCATCTTTTACAGCCTGTCCGTCCATACTGCCGGAAAGGTCGATTGCAAGTACGATATCGGTGTAAGTTCCCTGAATAGAGGGATCTCCATTTTCACCGGTAAGTGAATAAGTAACTGTAGGGTTGCTGGGATCATCAGTATTAGTAACTACTGTAACGTCCGATACAGAAGCTGTTGATCCAGCCGATACCTTCTTCGCATTCAGCTGAAGGCATCCGATAACAAGGGCTGCCACAAGCACGAGGCTCATGATCTTCTTCCATGTTGTCTTTTTCATATCTTTCCTCCTGAAAAATTTGTAGGTTTTTTAGTTTCACCGCAGTAATGAGTGCGGCACCCTTTTTCAGCCTCGCTTTTTGATGTCTTGTACGTGCCACTTCTCAGTCACGTCTCATCGGGAGAGCGGGGTTAACCATGTGCTGATATCGATTATAAACACAAAAGTTACATTTGGGATACATTTTACATTTCAAAATGTATCTTTTGTAAGTATTTCCCCAAAAATTGTACCCTTTTACAGCACACATCGAGCAGTATAGCCTAAGAGTTTCCCAAATTCAAGTACCCATAAGTATGAATTTTATTCACGCTAATTAATTCTTTAAGTTGCACATTATCTTAGGTAACGATAAAATAGAAATAAGAATAAATCCCTTCAGGAGGCTGACATGGCGATCAATAAGGTTGTGCTGACACAGGATGATAAGTACCAGACCACCGTTTATACCTATAATACGGATGCCGCAGAGGTCAAAGGCACGGTTGTGGTGCTGCACGGCATGGCGGAGCACCACGAGAGATACATACCTTTCGCGGGTTTCCTCAATTCGCACGGATACGACGTATTCCTCTACGATCACCGCGGACACGGCACCGATAAGAAGTTCGAGGAGCTCGGGCATTTCGCGGACAAGGACGGTGACAAACTCGTCATCGCCGACGCGATCAATGTTTTGAGATATGCCAAGGCCAACAACCGCGGCGCGAAGCTGATCCTGTTCGGGCACAGCATGGGCTCGATCATCGCCCGCAATGTGATCCAGCAGTACGACGAGCCGGACAAGGCCATCATCTGCGGCACAGCGTACATGGCGCCCGCCGCTTCGTTCTTCGGCATGCAGGTTGCCAACATCGTGAAGCTCACCCGCGGCGCGCGCGTGCAGTCGCCTTTCCTCGGGAATCTGACGACCGGCTATAAGGATTTCGCCAAAATTTCGAACCGCACCGCGTTCGACTGGCTCACCCGCGACAACAGCATCGTGGGCGCGTATATCAATGATCCCTACTGCGGTTTCGTATGCAGCTCGGCGTTCTATCACGACCTGATCCGCCTCACCTACACCGCCGCCCGCAGATCGCTCATCAAGAAAACCCGCAGGGATCTCCCGATCCTCCTGATCTCCGGAGCCCTCGATCCCGTAGGCGGATATGGCGCCGGCGTCACCAAACTGTTCAACCTGCTCCAGAAACTTGGCTTTGGCGAAACCGACTGCACGATATACGAGGAGTGCAGGCACGAGCTGCTGAACGAGCTCAACTCCGAAGCCATCATGAACGACATCCTGAACTGGATAGAGAAATAAAGTATAAAAAGGGGGCGGAAATTCCGTCCCCTCTTAATTTCACCCCTGCTGCCTCGGCGGCTTCGGGCCATAATATTCGTAAAGATAAGTCTTTATCATTCCGTTGTAGATCTTGCGGTTCTTGTCCGCCTTGCGTCCGAAGTACTTCTGCGCGTCCTCGTAGCTCGTGATGAAGAAATACGACCAGTTTTGCAGTCTCCCGAACGCCTCCCCCATCGCTTTGTACAGCGCGGGCAGAGCCTCTTTTTCCTCGAGACGCTCACCGTAAGGCGGGTTCGTGATAATGAATCCGTACTGTTTCTGCGAGCTGAGATCCCGCATGTCGCGCTGCTGGAAATGGATGTATTTGTCCACTCCCGCGAGCTTCGCGTTCGCGCGCGCCGCAGTCAGCACATCCGCATCGATATCATACCCCTGCAGCGTCATGCCCGCATCCGCGATCACCAGGTCCTTTGCCTCGGTCCTGGCCTGCTGCCAGGTCGCCTTCGGGATAAATGCCAGTTTCTCGCCGGCGAAACTCCTCGCGATGCCCGGCGCGATATTTGCGCCCATCAGCGCCGCTTCGATCGGAAATGTTCCGCTGCCGCAGAACGGATCGACGAGCAGCCTGTCGCGTTTCCAGGGCGTCAGCATGATGATCGCCGCAGCCAGAGTCTCGGATATGGGCGCCTTAGCGACCATTTTGCGGTAGCCGCGCTTGTGCAGCGACTCGCCCGAAGTGTCTATCGTCACGGTCACCAGGTCGCGGTTGATCGTCGTACGTATCGGGTATTCCGCGCCGCTCTTCGGAAAATAATCGAGGCGGTATTTGCGCTTCATGCTCTCGACCACGGCTTTTCCCATGATGCGCTGGATGTCCGAGGGCGAGAAAAGCTTCGACTTCACCGAAGAAGCCTTTGTTATATAGAAATTCGCGTCCTGCGGCATCAGTTCCGGCCAGTCGAGTGCCTTGGTATTCTCAAAGAGCTCGTCGTAGGTCGTCGCGGTAAATTCGCCGACCACCATCAGCACGCGCTCCGTCGTGCGCAGGAACATGTTCGCCCGCGCGATCGCGCTCTCGTCGCCCCTGAAGAATACGCGCCCGTCTTCCACGCGCGTGATCTCAAGGCCCAGGTCCGCTATTTCTCTTTTCAGCACTGCCTCCAGCCCGAAATGGCAGGGGCACACCAGATTAAACTGCATTTTTACCTCATTTCGCTTTGCTGATCTGATCGATCTGTATCGCCAGGTTCAGGTTCTCGGTCACATTGATAACGCCCGAAGTGATCGCGATCGCCTGACCGTACTTGTTCATGAGCACTCCTCCGCTGCTGCCGGTCGAGATCGGCGCGGAGAAAATGATAAAGTTCAGGTCCGTCGCAACGCCCAGGCCTGCGCACTCATCCTCCGCAAGCCTCGCGTCGGAAATGATCGTGATCCCGTCGGAAAATGTGCAGGTGTAGCCGGCTGGACTGCCGAACGCGTAAACCCTCTCGCCGCCCGCGGGCAGATACCCGGGCGCCATGTTCAGGCTCGTGTGCCCGCCCTTGCCGTCCTTGAGCTCCACGGTAAGGATCGCTACGTCGTAGTCCTCGTTTATGCGGTAATCCTTGCTCACCGCATACAGATTGCCGTTGTAGTCGGTAACTTTGAGGAGCAGGATGTTGCCGTGCGAGATAACGTGCGCGCAGGTAACGACCGTCTCCTCATCGATAAAAAAACCGGAGCCCGAAGCCGCGTTGCCGTCATCGAAAAAAACGAAGATGTCGACCATCGCGTCATGCGCCTGCGCGTAAGCCTCCTCGGGAGTCAGCTCCGTAAAAGCCTTGTCAAAGGCGGTATTCGCAACGGCATTTGAGCCTTTCTCGAAAATGCCGTAATCGTTCGACTCCTTGGTCTTGCCTGCGTTTGCCTTGTAAAATGCCTTCATCGACATCGCCTGATCGGGCGTGATGCCGTCGAGGAACTTTTTGATCACATCGTATCTGATGCCGAAATTCAGGTTCTGCGCGGTGGTGACCGTAAATGCCATAAGTCCGATCACGCGGCCGTTCTCATCGATCATGGGTCCGCCGCCGCTGCCGATGCCCGAAGGCATGGTCGACTGGAAGCATGGGATCTCCTCATCGTTCATCAGTACCATCGGATTGGCCACGATGCCCTCACAGAAGCTCGCGGTAACACCCGCGGGGCTGCCGAACGAGTACATCTTCATGCCGCCTCTGATCTCGTCAGCGATCGAGAGCGCAGCCTTATTCTTCTCAGCCGTTTTGATCAGGACCAGATCGTCCTTCTCGCTACAGGCGATGATCGACTTGACCGTGTATTTGGTTCCGTCGTAGCCGGTAACCGTCAGCTTCGAAGCCGCGGCAACCACATGCTGCGCAGTCAGCACCTCGCCGGGGCCAACAAAGAATCCCGATCCGATATAAGGCTGGCCGTTGCTGTCCCAGGTCTTGATCTCAACGCAGGCGCCGTAAGCGTACGTATACGCCTCCTCGGAGGTCATCGCCTTCTGTTTTCTCATGACGAGCGTGAGCTTAATGCTCTCGCCGCCGCAGCTTACCGTAACGGTCGTCGTCGCGGTTTTCTTAGGCGTAAACGCAACGTTAACCCTGTCGCCCTTCCACTTGCCGACCTTGGTCTTGACCAGCGAACTGTCCTCGGGCGTAACGGTAAGCGTCTCATCCGCGGTGCGGTCCGTGAGCGTAAACGACACGGTGGTCTTGCCGTTTACCCAGATCTTGGTATTGCGGGTGGAAAGACGTGCCTCTACCGATGCGGTCTCCGCCGCAGACGCTCCCGTCGCGGGAGTAAACACAGTAGCGATGAGCACGGCGCATACCAAAAGGGCCATTATGTTTCTAAAAAACTTTTTCATGTTTATTTCCTTTTTTCTATTTTAATTCTAGCGTGAGCGGACACGGAAATGGTTCCTTTGTCCCATCCCATGCATTCCTGCAGACACGGGGACGGTTCTTTTGTCTCATTAATAGACAAACGGACTGTTCTTTTGTCCCCTCCTGTAATCTCACTGCGCAGGCGCTGCAGAGAAGATTTCCGGGACTCGTTGAAGACGTCGGTACTTATCGACCGTATTGGGGTCGATTATGTACCACTACGTCTGAAATCGAAGCGAAAGCGTGTCCCGGAAATTTTACTCGTCGCCGCCTGCGCCCCAAAACCGATACCATGGGGGCAAAAGAACCGTCCCCGTGTCTGCGCGTGGTGAGCGGAACTCAGAAGCCGTGGCCGCCGCCACCGCCTCCTCCTCCGCCACCGCCGCCACCGCCTCCGCCACCGGAGCTCGACGGCGGGTGGTAGATTTTCTTGGTGTGCGTGTATGTAAGCGTGGGTCTGGTATACTGGAACTGCCTGTCAACATAGGTCAGCAGCTCCTTGTTGCTGCTCCGCTGCGCCTTTGAGCGCGCGGCTGCGATCCAGTAGCAGATCAGCATCGCGAGTCCGAGCGCGAACAGCCCGTTGCTGATGTATCTCATCGGCATCGCGATCTTTCCGCCGTTCAGCACCGTTCCGATCAGTTTGAACGACTCCGAGGCGCAAAGGTAATACGCCTCATTGCGCGCGTAGGTCCAGGTCCTGTCGGTGATATTGTCGGCGACGGTCTTGGTGATCACGCTGTAATTATGACCGTTGCTGAAAATATATATCTGGCGGTTCTGCATGTCAATGAAGAACACCGTTCCGCTGCTGCTGCCGTACTGACTGTTGTACCAGTTCTTAATGTATGAATCTGTGGAGCCCGACACCTTTTTCTCACTGTAAAAAATGATGTTGCCGTACTGCGACAGGTCCTTTATCTCATCGTACAGCATCTGCTCCTCCGTGTCGCCGAGCAGCTGCGCAGTGTCCACGATACGTACGTCATTGCCGCTCTCTTTACCCGAAAGATCCGCGCGAACCTGCGCATTCGGTGCCGCAGTCACAAACAGGAGCAGCACTGCGGCAACAGCCGTGAGAAGTCGTCCGAGCTTAGTCCAGCCCGGCTTTGTGCGCTTCTTTTGCACTGTCGTCACCTCCCGTCCTGTTAAACTGAGGAAGCCTGCGCGTCGTCAGCAGATTGTAACGGCGCATCAGCTTGTATACAAAGTGGAAAATAAATGCCATCTGCAGTATCGAGACCGCATAGAACATCCAGTCGTAAATAGGCGTGATCCATACGACCAGCACGGTCAGTACGATACCCGATACCATCTTAAACGCGTCGAAATTCGATGTCACATACTTTTGTTTAATGCGTTTGCCGGTCATCGGGTCGAAGTTCTTCGTGGGAGTTTTAACCTTGGCGGCCTTTTGCCCCTTGTCGCTCTCACCCGACTCCCATTTCTTGATCTTGTCCTCCTGCGCATAATAGGTGATGCCCATCACGATCAGCAATATGCAGGACATGATCGTGCTCGAGATGCGGTTCAGCGACACGGTAAAGAACATCAGCGCAAATATCGCCGCCGCCAGGATCAGTGACCCGATCAGGTATTTCCCCATAGAGATTGGCAGATCGCCCGCCGCCTCACCTGTCTGGCCGTTGACAGCCACGTAGGAAATGCGGTCCTCCTTGCCGGGTTCCTTATGCAGGATGCTCATGAACCACACGGGCATCATGGTCAGGACCTGTTTGTCAACATCGGGCATGAGCTGAGGCTTCAGTTTGTCCTCCTCGACCTTGTACTCCGCCAGCGCAGGATCCCTCATCAGCTGGTCTACGCAGTCCTCAGCGACCAGGTCCTTAACATCCGCGGAATAGGTCTTCCAGTCCACATCCATCGTATCCGCGTAAAAACCGCTGAGGTACGAAGGCGTAAACGGCTGCAGCTGCGTCGTGTCAAAAGGCGCGATTGCATTGCTCAGATTATCGGAAAACGCGCCCGAGGCATCGTAAGTCATGCCCTTGTAATGCGTCTGGATATCGGTCTCACATCTGTAATGATCGATGTATTCGTAATTGCCTTTGTATGTGGAATGCCGGCTCGCCACATCGGCGCTGATGTGCCCCCGCTGATCGGTCTCGTACATCCAGTAAGGAATGTAGATGCCGCGGAAACTGTCGATATTCTTCGTGCTCATCAGCTCCGAAGGCATGAAAATGGACTTATTCACCAGCTTCTTATATGAAGCCGCGCAGTCTGCCTTTGTCTTCGTAAAAGGAATGATGTGCGCGGGGCGTCTGGCCTCACTGATCCTCGGGTCAAGTATCGTCGAACCTCCGCAAAAGCTGCAGAAAGCCGCCGCTTCGTTGTCCTCGCTCACGATCTCGGCGCCGCACTGAGGGCAGGTAAATACCGTAACCTCGAAAACTTCGCGCTCCTCGGCATCGCGGTCCTTCACCACCTCATACGGGCTCAGCTCGGTTCCGCACGCCTCGCACCATAGCTTCTGCTTCTCTATCGAAAACCGCAGGTTCGCTGCGCAATTCGGGCATTCGTACATGGGTTACTCCTTTCAGGCACTCGCAGTTTGCTTTCGAGGTTTTGCCTCTTCGAGGCAAATTCCTCTTTCGCAATTCTGCTTGCCTTTCGCTTCACTGTTCTGTCACTGCCGGTCGTAGTAGCTCTTTCCTGCGCTGGGCAGGAAATATGTCCTCAGATATCCGTCGGTCGAAACGATCACAAACTCGTTCGTGTCCTCGACATAGTAAACGTAGTCGCCGTCCTCTTTTTCGGTCTTGGTCAGGGCCGCGGGGTTATTTACGACATCGCTCGCCGCCTTTTCGTAGTCGGCCGCCGATTTAAAGCCCATCTCCTTGCCGTGCTTGTCGTAGTGCTGGTCGAGGAGCTTTTTCGAGCGGAATTTGTAGGTGATGTACTCCACCACGCCGGGGTCTTCGGGGCCGTCGGTTATGTCCCCATCATCAGACGAGTCCTGACCTGATAAGGTTCCCGAATCCTGCGCGGCTTGCTGGGTGTCACCTGTACTGCCCTGATTGCTGCCTGATCCGCCGGAATTACCCGGCTGCGTCTGGTTATCCACTATCACGGTCTGATCAGGTCCGTTGTTCTGCCCCTCGTTCAGGAACGCGTCTATCTTGTCCTGAAATACCAGATATATGATTATCAGTACCGCCACCGCGATCACTGACAGGATATATTTTTTATTCTTCATTTCGTCTCCTCCCGGCTACTCTCTGTCCTGCGCAGCGGCCTTTTCCGCCTGCTGCCTGCGATAGCTCTCTCTCGCCTCATTCAGGCTCATCTCATTCGCACCGCCCGCGAAATCCGGATCCCGCAGCTGGACCTTATCCTCTTCCCATCCGCATACCGGGCAGATATCGTGCGGCTCCGTAAAACTGTACTGCCCGCAGACGGGGCAGAGGCCGGTTCGGTTCTTCATGGCATAATTCCTTCGTCTCATAATCGCTCCTATTACCCCAAAATATCATTCAGCATCCTTATCCCCTTCTCCACGGGTGCGGTGACGAGCACGCGGTCGCCCTCTTTCACCGAGGTATCGCCGGTCGGGATGATCAGCTCGCCGGCACGGACGATGCCGGAGATCAGAATGCCCTTCTTCAGGTGAAAG
>JAEEGK010020099.1_pt1 | contig 14236 bp, 16 predicted proteins | sample 8958771 | NCBI WGS metagenome assembly JAEEGK01 (sample SAMN16246547, study PRJNA631951) | gut metagenome | biome: gut microbiome; feature: rumen; material: SC-attached | host: Bos | place: Iran: Karaj | collected 2018-10
CTTTAACGGTATGATTTAGGGTTATCTTGGTTACGGCACTTGCAGCGTGAATCGGAGAGGGGACATTCCCTACCAGAGTAAATATCATTACAAGTAAGATGGTCATAGATAGAAGTCTGAAAATCCTCTTCATAAGAACCCTCCTTTCCTTAGGGAATGATAGCATATCCGATTTGTCAAAGCATGTCAAGGCCGTTGAGAGCGACGTTTTTTCAAGCAGGGTATTCCATTGATTGATCGCCGAAGAAAAGCACTAAAAAACTATCCTTTTACACTCCTTTTTGGTACAATATTGAATGTCAGTTTTAAAATGAAACTTGGTACTTTGTTTTTAAAAAAGAGCGCCCCATGCCGAAAGGACCAAAGCAGAAGCTCAAGCTCTACTTTAAGGAATAGATAAAAGAGATGGCTAACGCTTATGCTGCACGAGGGTAATTCCGCCAGCCTCACCGGAAGATGAAGCGACGCTTATGGGTGCATTTGAACTGAGCTGCGTGAAGAGGGAGTATTGACGCTTATGCTGCACGAGGGCGGTATAAGCTGAGAGGACGAAAATGATAGTATACGAAGGATTGAAAACAGACTTTCTGAATAGCTGCGAAAGGGATGCAATCGCCATCGAGATCGAGGAGAACATCCTGACGAAGCTTGGAAGGCATACTCCCAAGGCGGAATTCAGATCGTGGGAGAACTCCCTCAACTACATGTACAAAGTCCTCAACGATGCGGAGATCCCCTCTGACTCGGGAGTGGCTATCGAATACAGTATACCGCAGACATCGAAAAGAATAGATTTTATCATCTCGGGTTACGGCGAGAAGAACGAACCCGGAGCCGTGATTGTGGAGCTCAAACAGTGGGATTCACTGAAGGAAGTGAAAGGTCCTGACGCGCTCGTTGACACATAGACTATGATATCCGCGTCTGTGATTCACCGGACGAAGTGCGTGAACTTGTGGTTGAGCGCAACAAGGGAACAAACAGAGCAAGGATGCTAGCAGGATATTGCTGGGAATGGGTCAAAAAAGGGCAGAACGACACGAACTGTCATGATATAAAGATCGGTGATTTTGAGATGAGCTGGAACCTCGCGAACGGAGAACCTTTCGCGGTAAGCGACACATCCGTCAACGAGGTCGGTTGCATCCACACATCGCAGGGACTCGAATTCGACTATGTGGGAGTTATAGTCGGGGACGATATCCGCTATGAAAAGGATCATGTGGTCACAGACTTTAACAAACGCGCCAAGACAGATCAGTCCCTTAAGGGCATTAAGAAGCTTTACAGCAAGTCACCGGAGGAAGCAAACAAACGCGCGGACGAGATCATCAAGAATACCTACAGGACTCTCATGACGAGGGGAATGAAGGGCTGTTACATCTACTGCACAGATCCCGGAATGTCCGAATATTTAAAGCAACGACTAAAGGAGTACCATAAGTGAAAAAAGAAACAATCGAAAGATTCCGAAGGTTCTCAATTGACCGTGACTGGGATCAGTTCCACACCCCGGAGAATCTTGCTAAATCAATCGTAATAGAAGCGGCGGAGCTCCTTGAGTGCTTTCAGTGGAGCGGCACGGACTTCGACGAGCAGCATGTCAAAGAGGAACTTGCCGACGTGATAGTTTACACTCAGGACCTGCTCGACAAGCTTGGTCTCGACGCGGACGAGATCGTGAACATGAAGATGGATCAGAATGAACGCAAGTACCCGGTGGAGAAGGCTAAAGGGAAAGCTGATAAGTATGATAGGTTGTAGGTATGAGTAAAACTATTGATTTTTATAACAATAACGCGGCCGACTTCGTGAGCGGTACATTTAATGCGGATGTTACATACATACAGGACAGATTCCTTGCTCTGCTTCCGGCGGGCGCCCGGATACTTGATTTCGGTTGCGGCTCCGGAAGAGACACAAAGTACTTCCTTGAAAAAGGCTTCCGCGCCGAAGGAACAGACGGCTCGGAGGAGCTGTGCAGGATCGCTTCCGAGACTACCGGCACAACTGTCAGGCAGATGATGTTTGACGAGCTTGATGAGGTTGACGCTTTTGACGGCATCTGGGCCTGTGCATCAATCCTTCATCTTCCGAAGGCTGAGCTTCGTGATGTGTTTAAAAAGATGGTCCGCGCGACAAAGAGCGGCGGATATATCTATGTTTCGTTCAGACATGGCGATTTTGAGGGCTATATAAACGAGAGATACTTCACGTACTTCACGGAGGAGGGCTTCGAGGAGTTTATCAGTGATATACGTGAGATAAAGACAGTTGATAAATGGGTTTCTGAGGATGTGCGTCCTGACAGGAGAGAAATGAAGTGGCTGAATTTGATACTGCGGAAGAACTGAATAATGTGGACTTTCATATCGGCAGAACGGACGTGACCACCGGTGACAGAGATCGGCGTATGTTTCTGTTTTATCAGCTTGCTCAGGGAATGAAGCAGGCAACGCAGATTGATATTGTTGTCTCGTTCCTTATGGAGTCCGGAGTTAGGATGCTCCTGGCTGAACTGGACCGTGCAATCAATCGGGGAGCAAAGGTCAGAATCCTGCCCGGAAACTATCTTGGAATCACGAAACCGTCAGCACTGTATCTCATCAAGCATGAATTAAAGGATAGGGTAGATTTACGCTTCTACAATGAGAGGGGAAGATCATTCCATCCGAAGGCGTATATATTTCACTACGATGACCACAGTGAGATCTTCATCGGATCCTCCAATATATCAAGGAGCGCTTTGACTTCCGGAATCGAGTGGAATTACCGCTTTAGCAGTCAATCAGATCCGATAAATTATCAAAAGTTCTTTTTGACTTTCGAGGATCTTTTTGAGAACCACTCGATAATAATAGATGACGAAAAGCTCAGGGAGTATTCGAAAAACTGGCACAGACCTGCTGCTGCAAAGGATCTCGAACAGTATGATGAGAGCGAGATAGCTGATGAAGACAGGATCGTTAACCTGTTTGAGCCTAGAGGAGCTCAGATAGAGGCTCTTTGCGCCCTTGAAAACACTCGCTCTGAGGGGGCAAACAAGGCTCTTATTCTCGCAGCTACGGGAGTCGGAAAGACGGCGCTTGCTGCGTTCGATTCTAAGAATTATGACAGTATCCTGTTTGTGGCACACAGAGAGGAGATTCTTAAGCAGGCGGCACAAACATTTAGAAACATCCGAAGGTCTGATGATTACGGCTTCTTTAACGGGAAGGAAAAATGTGTTGACAAGCAGGTGATCTTCGCGTCGGTAGATACGCTCGGGAACGACAGATATCTGACACCCGAGTATTTCAACCCCGACCGCTTTAAATACCTGGTAATTGATGAGATACATCACGGAGTTACTAACAGATACAAGAGAATTACAGAATACTTTAAGCCGGAATTTATGCTGGGTCTCACGGCAACTCCCGAAAGAATGGACGGGAGGAGCATTTACGAGCTCTGTGATTATAACGTTCCGTATGAGATCCCTCTAAAGGAAGCAATCAACAAAGGAATGCTTGTACCGTTCCATTATTACGGGATTTATGATGATGCGACGGATTATGAAGGGTTACACCTTGTAAGAGGCTCTTTCGATGAAGCGGAGCTGAATAAAAGGTACATTGCTAATAGGAGCAGGTACGATCTGATATATAAGCATTATTGTAAATATGGCTCTGCCAGGGCACTCGGGTTCTGTTGCTCACGTGCACATGCTGAGGATATGGCAAGGGAGTTCTCAGAACGCGGGATACCTTCGGCGGCTGTTTACAGTGATGCAAACGGTGAGTATTCCGCAGACCGAAATGAAGCTATCGAAAAACTTAAAAGCGGAGAACTTCGAGTGATCTTCTCCGTGGATATGTTTAATGAAGGAGTAGACATCCCGTCCGTAGATATGGTGTTGTTCCTGCGCCCTACAGAATCACCCGTTGTTTTCCTGCAACAGCTTGGAAGAGGTCTTAGACGCGACAAGGGAAAGACCTATCTGAATGTCCTTGATTTCATCGGTAATTATGAAAAGGCGGGAAATGTCAGAAACTACATTTATTCCGGAGCAAGAGGGGATGAATCTGAGCGTGCCGGGGTGAGCAGACCGGAATTGCCCGATGATTGTATTGTTGATTTTGACATGAGGCTTATTGATCTGTTCGAGAGGATGGACAAGAAGCAGCTCAAAGTCAGGGACCGTATAAAGGCTGAGTATATCCGTATAAGAGAACAGCTCGGATATCGTCCGCTCAGGATGGATCTTTTCACATATATGGATGAGGAGGTCTACAAACTGGCCATAGAGCATTCGAAAGATAACCCGTTCAAACGATATCTCGAATACCTCGATGAAGCGGGAGACCTGACGGATGAGGAGAAGACTCTTTGCGGCGGAATCGGAAAAGAATTCATAAACCTTATCGAAAATACAAACATGTCGAAGGTGTACAAGATGCCTGTGCTCATGGCGTTTTATAACCATGGTGATGTGCTTACGGAAGTATCTGAAAACCAGCTGCTTGTTGCATGGAAAGAATTCTTTGATAACGGGACAAACTGGAAAGATTTTGAAGGAGTGACAACACTTGAACAGTACAAGAGTATTTCGGACAGAGAACATATAAAGAAGATCATTTCCATGCCGGTTCATTTTTTGCAAGAGTCTGGAAGGGGATTCTTTGTGAAAAAGGATGGCTCGGCACTTGCCCTCGCTGATGAGATGAAAGAGGTCGTTAAGGGTAGGGCGTTTGCGGAACATTTTAAGGATGTAATCGAGTACAGGGCGATGCAGTATTACAAGAGTAGATATGAGAAAAACCAGAGCGATTTTAGAGAATAATAGATATTAACAACACTTTTATTCTTTTAAAAACACTACCACCGATATCTGCGTTCGGGAATTCATACAGATGCTCGTTGATATATCCGATATGGAAGATGATAACGCTGTGTTTGACAGAGCGGAGCGTGTATTGACGGATGATTTCAAAGGGATGGGAGCTGCGGCGGCCTCAGTGGTTCTTCGAACAAAACGTGCCTGTCAGTGCGTCCATGAAGGACGCTTTAGATAGTGGGTGGAAACCCCACATGGTAAGGAGCTAACCACTCTACCATTAGCGAGTCTTGGAGCCGAAACGGTAACGTCAGGCTTAAGCGTAGACAGCTAGGTAATAGGGATGGCTATTGAGCGCCGAAATACTCAATTCGCAGGGCGATGCTGTTGACAGAGCAGAAGCCAACATATGCGTGTGCGCTATGGTGAGTGCACGAATACTACGGCGGCGTCGGTGAGAACCATTCATGTTACACAATTATTCAGCGTCGAATGGAGAGAGCCTGTATATTCCATATCAGCCCAATAATAGTGTGTGAGGGCAATAATGTATAAGTGGTATGCCAAGGTGAGGAGAAAAGCGAACGAGGCAAATGATATGCAGGCAGTCGGATGGCCGAATAGTACCGATGAAGTCGGGAAATCCGCTAAGGTATAACCGATGGAGGGAAGTCGAGAACGTGGGAAGGCCTCTTCCTACAGCCATGCGGAACAAACTCGAAAGAGAAACATTAGCTACACACAGAAGGTAGATAACTGATGGAAACGAAACTGGAGAGAATAACACAGCTATCTAAAGAGAACCCAGACATGGTGTTCACTTCCATTGGGCATTTAATCAACATGGATATGTTGAAAGACTGCCATGCAAAGATGGATAAGTACAAGGCTGTAGGAATTGATGGGATCACCAAAGATGAGTACAGTCAAAAGCTGGAAGAGAATCTTACAGACCTGTTGGATAGGATGAAACGCAAGGCATATCATCCGAAACCTGCAAGGCGAGTGGAGATACCCAAGGATAACGGGAAGACCAGACCTCTTAGTATTTACTGTTACGAGGATAAAATCGTACAGGAAGCACTCAGAAGGATAATAGAGGCAGTGTTTGAACCTTGCTTCTATGACGAGATGATGGGCTTCCGCCCGAATAGAGGTTGCCATGAGGCTCTAAGAGTGTTAGGTGACCAGATTGGCGGGCAGAAAACGGGATGGGTACTGGACGCTGATATAAAGTCCTTCTTCGACAACATAGACCATGAATGGATGCTGAAGTTCGTAGGAGCAAGAATCAAGGACCCGCGGATATTGAGATTGGTCAGGGTAATGTTAAAGGCTGGAATAGTCAAAGATTTGGGTGGAGTTGAACCCACAGAGCAAGGCAGTGGACAAGGGTCGGTGTGCTCACCGATACTTGCGAATGTATACATGCACTATGTGTTGCTTTGGTGGTTTCATGAAATCGTACGGCCAACTCTTAAAGGATATGCAGGCATTGTTAACTATGCCGATGACTTTGTGGTATGTTTTCAATACAAGTGGGAAGCGGAGCAATTCTACGAGCGACTGAAACATAGGATGGCGCACTTTGGACTTGGTCTGGCAGAAGAGAAATGCAGGTTGATAGAGTTCGGACGGTTTGCGGAGAAAAACCGTAAACAAAAGGGCGAAGGTAAGCCTGAGACATTTGACTTCCTCGGATTCACACACATATGTTCAGAAACAAGGAACGGAAAGTTCAAACTGCGGAGGCAAACCAGCCGTAAGAAATTTGTGAAGAAGTGCAAGGAAATGCACAAGAGAATCGGCACAATGAGAACCTTGAAAACAGAGGATATTGTGCGATGGATAAACCAAGTGCTTACAGGCTACTACCATTACTATGGAGTCAACGGTAATTACTTCAATGTTATGGCGTTCAGATGGAACGTATTGAACAGCCTCTATTATTGGCTGAACAGAAGAAGTCAAAAGAAGAGTTACACGAGGGCGGGGTTCTATAACATGATAGACAGGGGTCACCCTGTTGTGAGACCGAAAACGTTTTACGTATGTTTAGATGGCTGGGTCAAGTAATTCCGTAGGGAGCCGGATGCGGGAAATTCGCATGTCCGGATCTGCGAGGGGCTTGGGAGAGTAATCTCCCTTGTCTACTCACCCCTCGAACAGTGTCTCAGACAATGGATGGAGGAACAACTCTGGTGATATCTTTTGATTAAGGGCATAAGCGTTAAAGAACGGAGAAAAACATAGCAATTCATTTGCAGGAGACATAAACATATGAAAACGGTACTCATATACTCATCAACCCACCACGGGAATACGAAGAAACTCATGGATGCAATAGCGAGAGAAAACGAGATCGAAATCATAAACGCTGAAGAGATCCGCGAGAAGGATCTTTCAGGGTTTGACCTTATCGGGTTTGCGTCAGGGATTTTCTACTCGAAGTTTGCTGAAGCGGTGCTTTCCTTTGCACGAGTAAACCTTCCCGCGAACAAAGATGTTTTCCTGATCGCAACGGCCGGCAATCCCAGAGAGGCTAATTTCAACGCGATCGCTAAGATTGTGGAAGAAAAGAACTGCAAGGAATGCGGTCGTTTCCAGTGCAAGGGATTTGATACGTTTGGTCCGTTCAAGATCGTTGGAGGGATACAGAAAGGGCATCCTGACGAGAAAGAGATACAGGAGGCGGTAGAGTTTTATAAGAAGCTGACGGATTCCTACAAGTCGGAAAATGGGCAGGCAGACTAAGTGTAGACGAGAAACCCCAGATGTGAGCATAAGCGTTAAAGGTACACGGTTCGTTACATGTTATTCAATAAAAACGTAGCTGCGCCGGAGGGTGTGGTTACGTTTTTTATCTTGAAAAAATAGCAAGAATGGTATATCATTAAGTTGAAATTGATCATTTCTAGAATGTGAGGCGGCCTTGATGATATTTGATTATATAGTTGAGAACTATTCAAACGGCGAACCAATCTTTATAAGCGAGTTGCCCGGGGATTCAAAAGATTATCTTAGGCAAGAAATGAAGAAGCTTGTAGACGAGGGAAGATTGGAACGCCTATATAACGGTGTTTATTATCTTTCCTACATCACGATTTTGGGGACGAAAGGGAAGATATCCATAGATAAGTACATTGAAAAGAAGTATCTGACAGTGAACGGGAAAGCAGTGGGATATGTTACCGGATTACAACTGGCAAATAAATATGGGTTTACTACACAGAATCCATCATGTTACGAGATCTGCAGTAATGAGGCGACCACCAAACAGAGAAAGCAGGAGATCGACGGGAACACTATAATCGTTTATAAGCCACTCACGGATGTAACTGAGGAGAACAGATCGGCTATGCAGTTTTTGGATCTTATGTCTGTGATCGATAAATACAGTGAGATTTCAGGTGAAGAACTGGTGGTCAAACTTAAAAAGTATGTTGCTTCCATTAAGCTGGATTTTGCGGTAGTAAAGAAATATCTGCCGTTATATCCGGATAAGGTATACAGAAATATATATGATGGAGGATTGATGGGTGAGCTGGTATAGAGAGTATAAAGATCAATGGAAGGAAAGCATTGAAACGGTTGCCGCCGAGGAACGCCGGACAACTCAGATGGTTGAAAAGGATACTCTTCAATCCATGATACTCCTTGATCTTTCGAGGAGTGAGCTGCCTTTTGTGTTTAAAGGTGGCACATCCTTATCGAAGGCATACGGTTTGATCGACAGGTTTTCGGAAGATATTGATCTGTCAATGAATCGGAAACCGACCGAATTGGAGAAGAAAAAGACAAAAAGCATAATCACGGAAATCGGAAACAGAATGGGATTTACGCTTTCTAATTCCGATGATATTCAGTCAAAACACAGTTATAACAAGTATGTCTTCGAATACGAATCTCTCTTCAGCGATACTCCTCTCGAATTGATGATTGAGACGAGTTTTTATCAGGCAGCCTATCCTGTAGAGGTTCATACGGTTGACAGCTTCGTTGGCAAGTTTTGTAAAGAGAGAGACATAGTTCTTCCTATGCCGTTTGATGCTGCGTTTGTCGATATGCAGGTTCAGTCGTTGGAGAGAACTTTTATTGATAAAGTGTTCGCTATATGCGATTACAGGCTTCAGGATATGCAAGACCGGGATTCCAGACATCTGTACGATATAGCGAAACTTCTTCCCGGGATTAAGATCACTCCAAAACTGGATGATCTTATTGATGAGGTACGAGAGGACAGGATACTGTCAAAGAACAATCCTTCTGCACGACTTGAACATGATATTCCTAAAATGCTTAAAGAGATTATCACCAGTAGGTTTTATGAGCATGATTATAACAACATAACGAGGAAACTTTTGTATGAGGATGTGTCATATGAAGATGCGATTGAAAACGGAATAGCTGTAGTTGCGGATCTGGATATATTTGAGTACAAAAGAAAAGTAAGTAAGTATTGACGAGAAAACCCGGATGCTAAGCAGATCGCGCAGAAGCTTACTGAGCTGCCGCTGATCCTGATCAATACTCATGCCGATCCGGATCACATACCGGGGAACGGGGCATTTGATGAGTTCTACATGAGCCCGAACGAGGAGGAGAACTACCGCGGGAACAAAGGGCAGGGCACCTTGATCCCGGTTCGTGAGGGGGACGTGATAGATCTCGGGGAGCGGGAGCTTAAGATAATTGACATTCCCGGTCATACGCCCGGGAGTATTGCGATCCTTGATATAAGGAACAGGGTGCTCATCAGCGGAGATACCGTCCAGGACGGGAAGATCTTCATGTTCGGCAAGGGGAGAGACATGGGGCAGTATACGGACAGCCTCAAGCACCTCGATGAATACGCTGAGATGTATGACGAGATCTATCCGATGCATGGATCTTTGCCCGTGGGGAAAGACCTGATCGCGAAGCTTCTTTCGGGGGCAGAGCAGATAAAAGCCGGCCAGGCGCAGAGCAGGGATGTCGAACTGTTTGGGCGGACGGTGAAGCTGTACGATTTTGGGTACGCGGGGGTTTTGTGTGAGTGAAAGGGGTAGCGGAGGAATTTCTTGGTTCCTCCGATTTTTCTTGCCAATACTTTACAATGGTGCTACAATACGAGAGAAAGTAAGTACCATTGTAAGGGGGTGCGAGATGTCTAAAGCAGAATTGTTAAAATCAATGACTGAAGCAAATAATGGTTATTTATTTACATCAGAAGTACAGGAAGCATCTGTCTCAAGAACATACCTGGCCTCGTTTTTAAGGGAAAACAATTATGAAAAGGTGGCCAAGGGAATTTATGTTTCCGGAGATGTTTGGCCTGATGAGCTTTATATCCTTCAAAAGTGCTATCCTTCAATTGTGTATTCCGGAGAGACCGCTCTTTATCTACATTCTTTGATCGATCGTGAGTATAGTGAAATCAGTATTACCGTACCTGCGGGGTTTAGTGGCAGCAGACTTCGTGAACGTGGCATTGTTATTCATAGCGAAAAAGATGATCGATATCGATTGGGTATTGCAGAGGTCGTTACACAGTTCGGCAATAAGGTAAGGTGTTACGATAAAGAACGCTGTCTTTGTGACATGATCAAAAATAAGAGGAGGATTGATATTCAGAACTTTCAAACAGCGATGCGTGACTACATGAAAGACAAGGATAAGGATTTGTCGCGATTGATTGTTTACGCGCAATTTTTGGGGAACAGGGAAGAGGTAATGAAATATGTGGAGGTTCTGATATGATCAATAATGCTACACAGCTTAAAGCTAAAGTCAGAAATCTATCAAAGGGCGATGATAAAATAGCGAAGGCATATATTCGGATCTTCTTCATGGAAAGGTTCATGGAGCGATTATCGATATCTGAGTATCGTGACAAGTTTGTTCTAAAGGGAGGTATGCTGATTTCCTCCTTACTCGGAATGAACATGCGCTCCACAATGGATATTGATACAACAGTTAAAGCTATCCCTTTGACGGAATATTCAGTTGCAAAAACAATGGAGGAAGTCTTTGCTGTAGATATTGAGGATAATGTCTCGTTCAAGATTATTGATATCGGAACAATTATGGATGATTTTGATTATCCGGGCGTAAGAGTTCATTTTGAGGCTTATTTGGATAGAATCAGACAACCATTGAAGATAGACGTTTCAACGGACGATGTTATTACTCCGGGAGCTGTTGAGTACGATTACAAACTGTTATTTGAACAAAGAAGCATAAGGCTAAATACATACAACATAGAAACAACCTTAGCAGAGAAAGCGCAGACTATTCTTAATCGTGGCCTGGCAAATACAAGGATGCGAGACTATTATGACATGTACAAGCTCGTTGCAAATTCTGAGTTTTCTTGGGAAACCGTAAAAGCGGCGTTTGCTGCCACTTGCAGTAAAAGAGAGACTGTTTTCTCTCGTGACCAGGTTGAAATAATCCTGAATCATTTATCAAACAGTAAAGATGTTAAAGAAATGTGGGATATGTTTAGAAAAAAGAATTACTTTGTTGGAGAAATAGATTATTATGATGTAATAGAAAGTGTAAAAGAGTCTATTAATATGATAGTGGGGATTCGATAAATGGTGATTCTTGTTACAGTAGAAAGAATTAATGAGAAAGCTCGGGTGTGGGCATAAGCGTTAAAAAACAGTTGTAGTCAAGAGGAGGAGGTTTGGCATATGTTTGAACAGAAAACTCGGAACAAGATTAGTTTTCAAGGTATAATCCTGTCGGTACAGCCGAGATCAAACGTATGGCGTTATCGTTTGGATAATCGCACACACAGAATGACAGGGTACAATTTGTTTCTAAAAGGGGTTGCGGATGGTGTAGAGTGTAAATACGCCGTTGCGGTTTCAGAGATACAGAAGATGAGACATTGTTTTCATATCGGAGATGAGATCAGTGGAACCGCATGGACAAAGATGTACCCCAAGTTGGAATATGCTGATTATTACCGCGTGGGAAACATAAAAAAGCTTTATGAGGCACCGATGCCGGATGAGAGTAAGTCGTCTCCGTGGATCGGTGAGGTTCCGGAACTTTCCGTTTATGATTGGCGTGGTTGCAGAATGCTGGCGGCCGCAAGCTGGAAAAGCAAGTGTTTTACGTGTAAATGGGCATGTATGGCTAATGTTACGATTGAATATAACTGGGGTAGAACTCAAAAGTTCCGCTTCGAAAGCTTTTGCTACGGACCGAAGAATTGCAAGCTGTACAAAATGGGTAAGCCGAGAGCCGTTCCGTATAAAGATTGCGGATCTTGTTATGATACGGGGTGGTTGGATGACATATGTACGGAAAACCGCGGCTATGAAGAGTGAGTTAAAATTGCAGAATGAACGGTTGACCGTAAAAGTACCAGGTACCAATGTGGTCAACTTAAGCTCGCAAAGCCTTATTTTATAAGGCTTTGTGGCTTTTTTTATTTCTGAAAAATTTCAAAAAATTTGCAAATAACACTTGACAAGAGCCCCCAAAAATGCGGCCGCTTCGCGGCCAATTATTTAAGGCATCCCGCCTGCCCGCGGGATGACAAATACATTTTTGGAGGTATCTCTTATGCGCAGGACCGATATTTGCAAACGAATCATAGGTGCTATCAAACAATACCTTGATTCCCCAGATTGTCTGGATGCTCATCGATCTCATAATCATTTTATCAGAAAACGGAAGCTTTCGCTAAAACAAGTTGTTATGTACCTGCTTTATTCTTCCAAAGCATCCATGTACCAGAATCTTGCTGCCATTCTGGACGACTTTGGCTCTGAAGTATTCCCCGACGTAACGAAACAGGCTGTTTCAAAAGCCAGAAGCGGAATACGACCTTCCCTTTTCCAAGAACTCTTTAATCTTTCTATTGATTTGTTTTACAAGCATATCAATACACGCAAGACCTGGCAGGGTTATCACATCTTCGCCATCGACGGGTCAAAGCTTCAACTTCCGAGCTCAAAAAGCAACTTCGATGAATTCATTGAAATGTTCAGCATCCATAGTCGAGAACGAAAGTTTTCAATGGCGTTGGCATCTATGGTTTATGATGTGCTTGATGACTATATCATCCACGCCTCTATCAATCCCTATCTCGCATCCGAGCGTCAGGCTGCTTTGAATCACCTTAAAACGATTGAAAGTCTGGGCATCTGCCAAAACTCGATCATTATTTTCGATCGCGGTTATTATTCCGAATGGTTATTCAGATACTGTGTCGAACATAACCATCCTTGTGTTATGAGGCTCAAGGAGAAAGTAAAAATGGCCAGGGCCTCTCGTGGCGACACAATAATCACTCTTCCCGGCGATCCTAAAGTCAAGACTTCTGATATAGGCATTCGAGTTATAGCTGTTCCTCTCGAAAGCGGCGAAACCGAGTACCTTGCAACAAACATTTTCGATCAAAGCATCACATCAGAAATGTTTAAGGAACTGTATTTCCTTCGCTGGCCCATCGAATGTAAATACTACGAGCTTAAATACCGCATCAACCTGGAAGAATTCAACGGAGCAACCAGTAATTCAATTCGTCAGGAGTTTTTTATCAATTTGTTAATCTCCAATCTGGCTTCATTGATCAAAAATGAAGCTGACGAAAGAATAGATGGATCCGCAAATCCCGGAAATAAGTACAGATATCAGGCCAATCGTACCTTTATCATTGGCAGGTTCAAAAAATTGTTTCCTAAAATCATCGCCGGCATATTTGACCTATCAAGGATTGATCAGATACTCGAAGAAGCCATCCGACGAAAATCGCAGATCCAACCGGGGCGAAAACAAGAACGCCGACGGATTGATGCAAGGCTCAAACACTTTAAAAACATTAAGATAACCATCTGATTTCTAATCAACCGCATCTCTGATTCTTGAACAAACCAGTGAAAAACGTCACCTGGTTTATTTCCCATGCATTTCAAGCAGCTTATTCACACGATTTACTCCTATATGATATAATAAACCCCGAGATTTATGATCGATCATCCGATTTAGCGGATGGTCTAACAAATCACACTATATTAAGTTGACGATGTTTTGACCACATTGGTACACGGTACCAATGTGGTCAGTTAACGCTTATGCTTAAAATGTTCAACCTCTCACGATACCGGAAAGATGTGGGGTCCGGGGGGTAAAGGTATTAGGATTTGTCCGTCCGGTCTGAGTTCAAGTACGTAGCCATACTGATCGTAGTAGTAATACCTGTCGATCGCGAAAGCATACCTTTCACTACCGGTCAAGCCATCGGTCAAGATTCTGGTAGTGTCTTCTACCTCTTCACCTCCCGGTACGAGCCCAAGAAAGTTCCAAGCTATGTAAATCCTCAATCATAGGTACCTTTTAACGATACCATATTTCTGAGATAATATCACCATTTCATCGTTCTCAGGAACGATCCAACGGAGGTATTACTCATGTCATCTA
>JAEEGK010020100.1_pt1 | contig 14236 bp, 7 predicted proteins | sample 8958771 | NCBI WGS metagenome assembly JAEEGK01 (sample SAMN16246547, study PRJNA631951) | gut metagenome | biome: gut microbiome; feature: rumen; material: SC-attached | host: Bos | place: Iran: Karaj | collected 2018-10
CCCAATCCCCAATCCCCAATCCCCAATTTTTTAAATTAAAAATTAATTCAAACTATTTTTATTTTATATTATAATTAATTTAATAAAAATAAAATAATAAAAATTATTAAAAAATTAATAAAATAAAAATAATTAAATTAATTTATTTTTTTTGATATCATGTCAATTTTAATAATTAATTTTTATATATAGAAAAAAACTTAATGATTTTATTTAATATATAATATAATTAAATATTTCTTTAAAATCAATAAAAAAAATAATATTATTATTTTATATATATAATTTAATATATTTACTCTTATTACAAATAACATTTTTTTATTTCGTAAACATAAAAGTTATTTGTTTTAATATTTGCTAGAAATAAATTTTAATTACACCTTAAACTTATTTTTCATTATTTTAATTTAAGAGTTTAGGCTTTATTTATTTATTATACAATTATTCTAAATTAAATATGCTTAATATTATTATTAAATCATTTCATCAAAAAATTTTTATTTTCTATCAAAATGAAAGATATATTTTTAATTAGGAAAAGAAAAATAAAATATAATATTAAATATTTATAAAATATAGAAATAATTTAAAATAAATATATTAATTATAATTAAACATTAAATAGTCCTTTTTTATAATAGTTATATTTTAGTTTTACTTAATTTATATTAAATAAATAGTAACTAAAATTAATTGATATCATCTTAAATTTTAATAGTTATATTATTTTGAAATATATATTTATATTATATTTATTTGATAAAAATGGATATTGAAAATAATAAGGATAATTTTTATACTTATTCTCTTCCTAAAGCTGTAAGAATATTAATTTATTTATTTAGAATCTTTTATCTGCACAAGATGAAACAAACTCAAATAAAAATTTCCCTGTAAAACAAATAAATAATCTTATTTCTTCAAAATCTTCTATTAGTAATATGGATATTAAGTATAATATTATATTTATAATTATTATTATAATTAATAGTGAATCAAAATTTTCAATAGAAATCCAAAATATGTCAGAAAAAGAAATCAATAGTAAATTAAATGTAATTCAAAAAGAAAAAGGACGATCAAATATTAGTTTAAGAAAAAAAAAGAATAGAACTGCAATACTTGAAATGGATGAAACTTTAATAGGAAAAAAAAGAAAAACTAATCAAAAAAATGCTTATAATAATATCAATTGTCATCAATGTGGTGCAATTAAACCTGTTTATTTAACTTTAACTTGTAGTGATCCAAATTGTAGAGAAAGTTACTGTCTTAATTGTCTTAAAAAAATAAAGAAAAGAGGAACAAGATATTTTGATGTTTTAGAAAGTGTAAATCTTGAATATAAGAAGTAAGTAATTTTATTTATTTTATTTTAGTTGGAAATGTTTAAAATGTAAAGGATTATGTAAATGTAAAAAATGTCTGAAAGATAAAAATACTTTAAATGAAAATAATAATGAAATTGAAAATAATTTAAATACTTCAAATGTTAAATATATAAAAAAAAGAAAAATTAATTCTAAATCACAAAAAAAGGTGATTAAAAATGTTCCAAAAATAGTTAGTAATTTTAAATCAGTGAAAAATAAAGAAAATAATAAGATTAATAATGAAAATAATTCATTAAATATAAATAATATAAATATTATTGAAATTTATGAAAAAAATGATGAAATAGAAAAAAAAGAAATAAAAAAAGAAAAAAAAAATGAAAAAATAGAAAAAGAAGAAACAAAAAAAGAAGAAGAAATTAAAAAAGTAGAAATAAAAGAAGAAATTATAAAAGATGAAATTAATTTTAATAATAATTTAAATAATATTGAAACAATTATTAAAAATAAAAATAATTATAATTTAAATAAAAAAAAAGAAAATAAAATAATTTCAAATAAAGAAGATCAAAAAGAAAATAAAAAAATAGATTCTAAAGAATATGAAATTATAATTAATAAAAATAAATATTTAAAAACCTTCAAAAAATGTTCTTGTTCAATAAATGAAAATGATAAAAAAATATGCAACATTTGTGATTTAGAATTTATTAATTCAGAAGAAATTGTTCATTTTTCATCATTAAAGCAATTTTTAGAATATGTTCTTCATATTTTATTAAATTATAAAGAATTTATTTTTTTTGAAATTAATACTCAAAAATATAATATTATTTATATGGAAATTGCTAGTTTAATTTCTGAAATAGAACAAAAAAAAAATGATAACATTTTTGATAGAATTATTTGTAAATCTTGTCTTATTCGTCTGATAAATTCTGATAAAAGAATTGATTTGTTTCAAACAATTTTTTCAATCTTTTTAGATAAAAATAAAGAAAAAGAAAAAATTAATATTGACGATATTGATAAAATTATTATTAAAAAAAATGTTTTTACAAATTTATCAAATAAAAATAATATAAATACAATAAATAATTATATTGATAATAAAAGATCTAATATTAATAATGTTCCTATTTTTTTTGATAAAAATTTTAAAGAAAATTTTTTAAATTCAATTCAAACATTGATTCAAAATGTTACTTCATTAAATAAAATTAAAGAGAAAAATTCTTTTGTAATAAATTATATATGTAATCAAATTAAAAATAGTTTTATTTTACATCAAAATTTATTTTTGAAAATGATTGAAAATGAAGAAAAATTATATTTTCAATATGAAAAAAATAAAAAGTTAAAGAAATATATAGATGAATTGAGAAAAGAAATTGAAATGGGTAAAAAAGAATTTGTTGATTTTAAAAAAATTCTTGTGATTTATATTGATATTTTAAATAAAGTAAAAAAATGAACAAAAAATATAATTAATTAATTATTTATTTTTATATAGATTTTTATTTGTTATAATCAATTATAGGAAAAATATATTAAATATATAAAAAAATATTAATTATTATTTTTTTAAATTAAACATAATTTAATTTATAAAATTAATTATTTATAATTAAATATAAATAAAATGTTTTGAATAAAAATTAAATCAATCAAACATTTCTTCTTCTAAAGCTTCTGCAAATTCTTTTTCTAATTCTTCATCACTAACTTGAATTCTTGGTTCTTTAAAATTTAATTCATCAATTAATTTCATATCATTTTCATTTATTTTAAAATCAAAAATATTTATATTTTCTTCCATTCTTTCTTTATGAGTTGTTTTTGGAATAACTACAAAACCACTTTGAATATGCCATCTCAAAACAATTTGTGCAGGAGTTTTTTTATATTTTTTTGATAAATTAATTATTATTTCTTCATTGAAAATATTTGTTAAATTATGTCCTAAAGGTGCCCAACCTTCTATTTGAGTGTTATGTTCTTTTAATTTTTCTCTTACTTCTCTTTGTTGAAAATATGGATGTAGTTCAACTTGATTAATGACAGGAATAATTGAAACATTTTCATTTTTGTAAAAATTATCTAATTTTTCATTTTCAAAATTTGATATACCTATACTTTTTAATTTACCTTTTTTATATGCTTTTTCCATTTCAGTCCAAGCTTCCATATATCTTCCAAATGGGAAATGAATTAATAATAAATCAATGTAATCTAATTTTAATCTTTTAAGCATTAAATCTATTGCTTCTTCTGTTCGTTCTGAACCAAAATCAGTAACCCACAATTTTGAAGTGACAAAAATTTCTTTACGTGGAATTTTACTTTTTTGAATTGCTGAACCAACCATTCTTTCATTTTGATAAATATGAGCAGTATCAATTAAACGATAACCAGTTTTTAATGCATTTAAAACACATTCTTCAGTTGTTGAATCATTTTTTATTTCATATACACCATAACCAATTTGTGGGATTTTTATTCCATTATTTAACGTTATATATGAAAATGATTTTATATTTTTTGTTTTTAAAACTTCTTCATTAAAATTATATATATATAATAAAGATAAAATTATTATTATAATATTTAACAGAATTTTTATATATTTATCTATAATTTTTTTTTTTAAAAACAATATTATTAAGAAAATATTAAATATTATTAAAAAAATTAAATCTCTTTTAGGAAATTTATTCAAAAAAAAATTAAAAATAATGAAACAAAAGATTGATATAATTAAAATTAATATATTTTTTTTGTTTAAATTATTTACCAAACATAATTCTTTTTTAATTAATATAATAAATATAAAATTGCATATTAAAATAATCATATCATAAAAAATTTCATTAAAAAAATTATCTTTTAATTTATGAAAAAATATGCGAAAAAATATTTTAAATGCTAATAAAAATATAGAAATGATAATTAATCTAATTTCAATAAATCTACTTTTATCAATAAAATAATCAGTTTTATTTATTATTAAAAATAAATAAATTAATCCTAAAATAAAATAAAAAATTGTATAATAATTAATAAAATGAAAAGAAATAAAAAAAATCATTAAGATTAAAATAATATCTTTTATACGAAGATAAAAAAAATATTCATATTCACTACTATCTATTTTTTTAGTTTGAATTAAACCTAATAAATTTTCTTCATTTATACTAGATCTTGTATCTCTATCAATAAAATCATCTTCTCCATTAATTAATATATCCTTTGTTGACATTTTAAATATTTTTTAAATATTATTAAAATAAATATTGTTTTTTTTTATGGAAAATTTAAATAAAAATAAGTTTAATTTTATTAATGAATGTGATTTATTTGATTTTGATAATATTGAATTAGATAATAATAAAAAAAAAGATCAAAATAAAGAAAATTTTATTAAATTAAATAAAATAAGTAAAGAAAATAATAATAAATTAACTAAAAGACAAAAAGATCATTTAAAAATAAAAGAGAAAATTAAATATGAAAATTATTTAAAAGTAAAAGATATGAATGAAAAAGAAAAAGATATTTATTATAAAAAATTACGAGAAGAAAAAAAATTGCAAAAAATAGAAGATAAAAAAATAATGGAATTAGCTTATAATTCAAACTTTAAAATTGTTTTTGATTTAAATTTTTATGATTGTATGAAAAAAAATGAAATTGTTAGTATGATTTCACAAATAAAAGATTGCTATGGATATAATAGAAAGAATATTAATAAAATAAGTTTTTATTTAACTAATTTAAATGAAGAAGATGAAACTATTATGAATATATTTAATAAAATGGGTTATGAAAATTGGATAATTCATAAATATAAAGAAGAATTTTATAATATAAAAGAATTATTAATATTAAATAAAGAATTTGTGTATTTATCTCCTGATTCTGAAAATGAATTAAATGATATAGATGAAAATAAAATTTATATTATAGGTGGATTAGTAGATAAATCAATTTTAAAAAATAAAACTATATTTAGAGTTAATAATATAAAAAATGATAATTGTGATATTAAAATTTCAACTGCAAAATTACCTTTAAAAAAATATGTTTCCAATTTAAGAAAAACTGTATTAAATATTAATACTGTTGTTGAAATTATAAGTAATTATATTGATACAAAAAATTGGGAAGAATCAATAATTAAAGTAATTCCAAAACATAATTTTTTTAAAGAAAAAGAAATTATAAAATAAATAAATAATATTTCAATATTTTTATAAATAATATTTTTTATTATTTATAAATTAATATTATAACATAAAATAAATTATTAAAATTTTATTTTATAATTTTTAATTCCTTTTAAAAAAATATAAATATTTAAATAATTTTATTTATTTTTTATTTTCATAAAAAGATTAAATTCATATTTATAAAAATAAAATTAAAAAAAAATAACCTTAATAAATTGCAATATAAAATAATTATTTTTTATCAAATATATATAAAATTTTATTAAAATATTTTATTTATAATGTTACCTTTAGCCAAATTAAGATTAATTCATATAAAAAGGCATCCTTGCAAATTTTGTTGTAATTATATTTGTTTATCAAGTATTCTTCTTTATTTTACAATTTTATACATTATTGACAAAAATGAAGAAAGAGATTATTTGCTTAAATTAAAAGAAGATAATCTTTTAAAAAATGACATTAATTTGAATATATCTGAAAATTATAATAATAATAAAATTGATACTTTATATATAGTTTGTGAAGATGATGTTTTAAGAAAAGATTTTATTAATTTTATAAAAAATAATAGTGAAATAAGTAACATTAAAGAATTATCAAATGAAAATATTATTGATAATGATAATATTAATTTAAATGTTTATTCAATAATTTTGAATAAAAAAGAAAATAATACTTATCAATATTTTTTTAAAAATAATCAAGAAAATCATTTATTCAACAATTTATTTTTAGATAAAAAAGAATTACAAAAAAATTTTGATATTGAAATGGAATTACATTCAATTTGTTCAAATTATTTAATAAATAAATCATCAAAAAATGAAACAAATAATATAAAAGATTTAAAAATAAATTATGAATTAAATTCAATCAAAACTTTTCTTTCAATATTTAAATTTAAATTAAATGAAGAAGAAGAAATTGATTCATTTAATTATTATTTGATAGAAATATTTTCAATTTTAATTTATGGAACAATATTTTTAAATTTTGTTTCAAGATTATTAGATGAAAAAGAAAAAAAATTAGATATTTTATTATCTAGATATGGTATACTTGAAAAACATTATATTATTTCTTGGTTAATAACATATTTAATTTTAATTTCTTATCCTTTAATTATTTTAACTATAAGTTCAAGAATCATATTATTTAAACATATTAATTTTTTTCTCATTTTTATAAATCAAATTATATTTGTTATTGCACTTTTTAGTTTTTGTTATTTTTTGAATACTATTTTAAAAACTTTAAAACAAGGACAAACTTTTTTTAAATTAATTTTTTTTGGTATTACTGCTTTATCTGGAATGATTTATGAGAAAAAAATGAATATATTTCTTCAATTTATTTTTTTATTTTTTCCTTATTCTGTTTTACTTATTAATCTACAAGTTTTAGCTGAATTAGATAAAAAAAGAAAAATTTTATTTTTTAAAAGATTTAATGGAATGAGTTTATTTTTAACTTATTTATTTTATATATTTGAAATAGTATTTTATTTAGGTTTTTCAATTTTATATAAAAAATATGTTAATTCAAGAAATAATAATAATAATAATATTCAAAGAATAAATGACGAAATAGAAAATACAAGCGAAGAAAATGAAATGAATCATGAAAAAATAAATCAAAAAAATTCTGAATTTAAAAATAATGGACAATATCTTAATATTGTTAATTTAACAAAAATATATGGTAATTTACTTGCTGTAAATAAATTTAATGGTGAAATGTTTCCAAACGAAATATTTTGTTTGTTAGGTCATAATGGAGCAGGAAAAACAACATTAATTAATATTATTTCAGGAATGGAAAATCCAAATTTTGGTGATATTTTATTAAATGAACATTCAATTGTTAATGATAAATATTTTTTATATAAAAATATTGGTTTATGTTCTCAAGAAAACATTTTTTTCGATTATTTAACAGTTAAAGAACATTTACATTATATGTGTGAAATAAAAGGAAGTTCTGCAAATCCTCAAGAAATAAATACTTTAATTAATCAAATTGATTTATCATTAAAAAGTAATTGTATGTGCAAAACTTTGTCAGGAGGTCAAAAAAGAAAACTTTGTATTGCACTAGCTTTAATAGGAAATTCAAGTATTATTTTATTAGATGAGCCAACTTCAGGAATGGATGTTGTTGCTAAAAGAGAATTGTGGAAGTTTTTAAAAAATTATAAAAGTACGGGAAATAAAATTATAATTTTAACTACTCATTCTTTAGAAGAAGCTGAATATTTAGGAGATAGAATTGGAATTATGTTAGAAGGAAAATTTGTTTGCTCAGGAACTTCATCTTATTTAAAAAATAAATATCCTTGTGGTTATAATTTAAATGTAATTTTTAATTCAAATACATTTAGTGAAGAAGATAAAGTACAATTGTTTCAGAAATTAAAGAATATTGAACCTTCGGTAGATTTAAGAGTGTCTTCAAAAAGTGTTTTATCTTTTAATATTGAAAATATTAATAAAAATAATGAATTATTATTAAAAGAAATTGAAAGACAAAAAACAATAGGAAAAATTGAAGATTTTACAATATCAACAACAACATTAGAAGATGTGTTTTTAAAAATTAATAATAGTAATATATCAAATTCTAATACTGATTTATTTTTAAATCCAATTATTAATATAAATGATAATTATTTAAATGTTTCAACACAATTAAAAGCAAGTATAATTAGAAATTTTATTCCTTTATATAGAAATCCTTTTGGATTGATTTTTGAATTAATTTCTTCTTTGACTGTAATAATAATATATGTTATTCTTTTTTATATTGATTATGGTGATGATGATGATAAATATTTATTTGGATTATTTAATAAAAAACAAATAGTTTATATTAATAATGAAACAAAATATTATCTTAATAAAGTAAATAATAATTATTTAAATTATGAAGAATTAGATTATAATTCAAATTATTTAATTAAAAAATATTTTTCAAAAGACAAAAAATATCTAAATAATATTGTATTAATTGATGAAAATAATTCAAATTTAACTAATTTTTATGTTTTAGGTTTAAAATCAAAGGAAAAATTTACTTCAACAATTTCTTTAATTATTAGTGCATTTTTAAAAGATGCATATAATATAAATGTAGAAATAGGAAATAAAGTTGAAGTAAATTTATTAGGAAAGAAAAAAAGAATTGATATTTTTTATATAGTTTTATCATTAATTTGTTTATTATCATTTTGTGGTTATATGATAAACAAACCGATAGTTGAAAGAATAAGGAATGTTAAACATTTATTATATTTATCAGGATGTAATATAAAAACATATTGGGTTTCTTTCTTAATAGTTGATTTTTTTAAATATTTAATTTTCTTTACATTAGTTTATATACCTAAAGCAATTTTTAATAGTAAATTTTGGTTTATTATTATATATACTATTCCTTTTATTTTTGCTATGAATGCTTTTATATATTGTTTTTCTTTTACTATTTCTAATGAAGAACAAGGATTAAAAAGTTATTTTATTTTACTAATTTCTGAATATTTTATTATTATGACAATTTTTTATATTATAATGATTATCCACAGTTCAGCAATAATAAAATTTTTTAATTATACTTTCGAAAAACCTTATTTACCAAGTTTATTTGATATTAATCCACTTTTTTCTTATTATTTAGGAATTATTATATTAATTAGCTATGAACATGATGAAGCAAGTAACAAAAAAATGACGTTATCAACAATATATTTAACATTGTATATGATTGGAGAATTTATATTTTGGTTTATATTTTTAATTTTAATAGAAAAAAAAATTATTGGAAAATGTTTCTATAATTTACTTAGAAAACTTTCCTGTAAAAAAAAAGATAATTATGAGTTTGGAAAACTTACAATGGGAGAAGATACTTTTGGATATTCAAATAATATAAATATAGATATTAACAATAATAATAATAATATAAATGAAATAAATACTAATTTTAATAATAATAATATTATTAATGATAATAGTAATAATAATAGTAATAATAATCTTTTAATTCCTTCATCTTTAGAAGAAAATTTTATAGATCCACATGCAAATAATAATAATGTAAATAAATACGTAGATGAAGAAATTAAAAAAATTTCAAAAAATAAAATGGGAAATTATGAATTATCAACAACAATAGAAAATTTAACTAAAACATATTTAAATTGTTGTAAAAAGAATGTAAGAGCAGTTGATCATTTATATTTAGGATTAGAACCCAAAGAAAAATTTGGTTTATTAGGTTTTAATGGTTCAGGAAAAACAACAACTTTTAAAGCAATTACAAATCAAATATTTTTTGATGAAGGAGAAATTACAATTTTTGGTTATAATACAAAAACAAATTTTGAAAATATAAGAAATCGAATTGGTTTTTGTCCTCAAGAAAATCCTTTATTTGATTATTTAACTGTAAGAGAAACTTTAAATTATTATAAATCATTAAAACAAAGTAATTTAGATGTTAATGTAATTTGTGAAAAATTTGGAATTAGTTCTTATATTGATAAATATACTACAGTTTTATCTGGAGGAAATAAAAGAAAATTAGTTTTTGCTATTGCTTTAATGAATAGACCTTCATTTTTATTGTTAGATGAACCTTCTTCGGGTGTTGATCCTAAATCAAGAAGATTAATGTGGAAAAATATTAATGAATTATCAAAAAATGTTGATGAATTTAATATGATTTTAACTACTCATTCAATTGAAGAAGCTGAAGTTTTATGCGATACTGTTTCTTGGTTAAAAAATGGGAATTTTAAATGTGTTGGAAATCCTGAAAAATTAAAATTAATGTTTTCATCTGGTTATAAATTACATATAAAATACAATGATGAAGAAGTAAAAAAAATAGTAATCCAAAAAAATCAACAAGAAATAGTAAATGATTTTATGAAATTAAATATTATTGATTTACATTTATGTAATGCTTTTTTTTCTGATATTAATTTTATAAAATTTTTTTATCAATTTTATCAATTTTTAGATAAAATTGAAAATAAATGCACAAATATTAAACTTAATGAAGTAGGAAAAGATTATAGTTTCAGATTGACTTTATATATAAAAAAAGAAAGTCAATCTCAATTATTTAGTGATATTTTAAATATGAAAAATGAAAATAATTTAATATCAGAAATAAATATTAAAATCGAACCTTTGGAAAATATTTTAACTAGTTTATAATTTAAATTATATTTTATTATTTTATTTATATTATTAGCAATTACAAATTGAATTAATTTAAATTTAATTAATTATATTAAAATATTATAATATTATTTTTTGTTTTTAAAAAAGTTTTTAAATAATAATAATTTTTGAAATATGGAAGTAGAATTTGTTTATAAAAATGAAATTATGAAACACACAATTTCTCCTTTAAAAACCATTTTTTATTTAAAAAATTTAGCAGCGAATTCTTTTAATTTAAATAAAAAATTTGTACAAGTTTTTTACAAAGAAAATAAAATAAAAAATGATAATTTAAGTATAAAAAATTATTTTAATAATGAAAAATATGTTTTATTAATTGTTAAATATTTAGAAAATAATTCAAATTTAAATACAGTAAATAATTCATTTGAAACATCTTTAATAAATGATAATTTTGAAACAAATAAAAAATATAATAATTATTTAGATAAATTAAATTATAATAGAAAAAGAATAAATACAATTTCATCAACAAAAAAATTAATTAATAAATTAACTATTATTAAACCAATAAAACCGAAAAAATTATTATTAGATAATTTAAATGAATTTGAACATAATAATACTCAAATAAAAAGTAATTTAAAATATAATTTTAATAGATTTTCTTTACATAAAAACACAATTTCTGAAATAACATTAAATGAACCAAAATTATCATATGAAATTTGTTTAGAATGTTCTGATGAAAAAGTAAATTTTTATTGTAGAAATTGTAATAATTTTATTTGTAAAAATTGTTATAAAAAGAATCATTTAAATCATAAAATTATTATTATTGAAAAAGGAAATATTAATCAAGCTTTATTAAAATATCAAAAAAATTTAATTAATGATTTTAATGAAGATGAAAATAAATTATTTCATTTATTAAATAAAGATCAAAAAGATTTTACAAATTTAATTAAAAATTTGGTTGAAGAAATTAAAAATGAATTTTTTAATTTTGCAAAAGCAGGTGAAAAAATATTAAAAATTTATCCAAATTTTGATTATTTTGATAAAATAAATCAAAAATATTTTATAAAAGAAAAGAAAAAAATTTTAAATGAATTTGAAAATTTGAATGAAAAAAATGATTATTTTCAAGATTTTAATATAAATAAAAATAAAAATAAATTTTTGAATCTTCAAAAATATGAATTAATTTTAAAAGATTTAAAAAAAAATATTGAAAATATTAATTATAAATGTCAATTTAAATATTTATTTATTTCTATTTTAAATCATGTAAAATCTGAATTTAAAGAAATTATTGAAGAAATTGAAAAAATGTATGAAAATTATTATGATAAATTAAAAAATAATAATAATGAAAATAAATTTTTTAATTCTATCAAAAATTTTATTGAAAATTATAAAAATTTGTATAATATTGAATTAAACTTTGATTCAAACAAAGAAAATGAAAGTGTAAATTTAGATGAACCAATATTAAAAAAAAATTTACAAAACAACGATTTAATAAATAAAAGTAATCCTTATAATGTATTTTTAAATATTGTGAATTTTGAACATATTATTAAATCAGAAAAAAATGAAGAAAAAAAAATTAATTCAAAATATTCTTCTTTTAGGTCAATTAATAAAATGATTGATAATCCTTCTTCATCAAATGAATTTGATAGTTCAAATGAATCTAATAATTTATCTGAAATATTAGAAGATGAAACTAAAAATATTATTAAAAATAAAGATACAATAGAAGAAAATAATGAAAATAATAATGAAAAACAAAATGAAAATCATAATGAAAAACAAAATGAAAATCAGATTATTAATAATATTATTGATAAAAGAAGAAGAAGTAATTTATATTTAGAAGATAAAATTCAAGTTTCAAATAAATATTTAAAAAGTATTTTATCATTGAAGAAAAAAAAGAAAAAAACATATAAAAATCAATAAAATTCTAAATTTTAATAAGTATTTATTTATTTTAATATTATTTTAATTATAAAAATATTTTTATTAAAAAATGGAAGAAAAAAAAAAACAAATAAAAATTATCGATGAATATAAAATATCATTAGAATCATATTTAGGCGAAGGAGCTTTTGGAAAAACATACGAAGCATTTGATGATAAAGGAAATATTTATGCATGTAAAGTTATTAAAATTGAAAGTTTAAAATCTGAAGGAGAGAAAAAAAATTTAATTCGAGAATTAAAAAATGGATTTAAATTAAAAAATAAACATATAATGAGATTTTATGATGTAAAACGTTCACAAACAAATATTTATTTATTTTTAGAATTTTGTCAAGGAATTACATTATCTAATTTTATTGAATATTATCAAAAGAAATTCAAAAAAAATTTGCCTCTTAAATTAATTCAAATAATAACTATTCAATTAATAAATGCTCTTTCTTATTTATCAATTAATAATGTTCTTCATAGAGACATAAAAACTGATAATATTATGTTATCATGCAATAAAAAAGTAATAAAAGAAAAAAAAGAAAAAGAAGAAAAAATAAAAAACATTTTTAAAAATGTGCAGCAAATAAATAATTTATATAAAATTACATTAAAAAACTCAGATTTTTCAAATATGAATTTAAATTATGAAGAAGAAGAAGAAGAATTTTTAACTTACAATGAATGTGAAACGGAAGAAGAATTAATAAATACAATAGAAAAAAATTATGTTGTTAAATTAATTGATTTGGGATTATCAAAAGAAATAAATAATTCTTCTTTAATTGAAACTGTTTTAGGAACACCTGCTTATATTAGTCCAGAAATTTGGAAAAAATATTTAAATAAAAAGATGAGTTCAAATAATCCAAAAAAAATTGATATTTATAGCACAGGAATTGTTTTATTTAATTTAATTTATGGCAATAATAAAATTCCTTTTGATGAAAATTTTGCTAATATTAATCAATTAATAAATGCTGTTATAAAAGGAAAATATTGTGTTAAAAAACAAGAAAATTTGTGTTTGGAATTGGTTGATTTAATGAATGGAATGTTGAAAGTTAATGAAAATGTTCGTTATGGAATTGAAAAATTAATTAATCATCCTTTTGTTGTTAAAAAATATGAAGATTTGACAAATTATAATGAAGAAGATAAAATTTATAATGGAAATGATGAAAAAAATTTGATTGAATTTGAAATAAAAAAAAATATTAAAGATTATATGAATGAAGTTGATAAAGAAAAAGAAGATAATTCTGAAATTGATAAATATATTGATAATTTGTTTTTACATGATGGAATTATTATTGATTATATAACAAAAGAAAATGATGTTGGTAATGATTGGACATTAGTTGAATTGAATAATGAATTAATTTAAATATTAGTAATTATAATTTTTTATTTATTTTAATATTATAAATAAAATTTATATTTGATATGTTTAATTTTTTTAATAAAATAAATAATAATTATTGAAAATTGGGGA
>JAEEGK010020102.1_pt1 | contig 14235 bp, 11 predicted proteins | sample 8958771 | NCBI WGS metagenome assembly JAEEGK01 (sample SAMN16246547, study PRJNA631951) | gut metagenome | biome: gut microbiome; feature: rumen; material: SC-attached | host: Bos | place: Iran: Karaj | collected 2018-10
CTCGCCTGCCCAACTGGCTCGCACCATCCTGACACCTACTCGCAATGTCAGACCCTAAGCCTACCTCATCACAGCCCGCATCTACCTCGCGCTGGCAATAGCTTCGCCGACCCGTGGCGCTGCTGTCGCCAATAAAAAGGCAGGCCTGTCCTCACGGATGGGCCTGCCGCTTTTGCCATAATAATTAATTACACATACAATTTGCTATTCACTAAATAGTGCTGCAAAGATAGGACTTTTTTTGTGAATCTCCAAATTTAAATAGAAAAAAATCAACGTATGTCCCTCAGCGACCGTTAGCGGACATCATTCTGCAGAATCATGTCCCTCTGCGAACGTTGGGGGACATCCTACCATCGAAACAAGTCCCTCTGCGAACGTTGAGGGACATCCTGCCATCGGATTATGTCCCTCTACGAACGTTGGGGGATATGCTATCATCGAATTATGTCCCTCCGCGAACGTTGAGGGACATACTGCCATCGGATCATGTCCCTCTGCGAACGTTGGGGGAAATGTTGACATCGAATTATGTCCCTCTGCGAACGTTGGGGGACATCCTACCATCGAATCAAGTCGCTCCGCGAACGTTGAGGGACATCCTGCCATTGGATTATATCCCTCTACGACCGTTGGGGGATATGCTACCATCGGATCATGTCCTTCTGCGACCGTTGGGGGACATGCTGCTATCGGATCATGTCCTTCTGTGAACGTTGGCGGACATGCCACGATTGGAAATGAGGAATTACTTTTTCGAATTCTTCGTCTATTATGTCTTAGAGTACTCTATCGCCCGTCAGAGGACTTCCGAAAATCGCGCAAGCATCGTGACGCCTAATAGGAAACTCCAATTAATCCACACCTCTATTTTTTGAAAAATAAAGTCTAGTATTTTTTGCTGTTCAAATTTTTGTTTCGTAGATTGCTTTACCGCGGAACTCCCTGTAATCCACTTTGTCCAGAGTGAGTGAGAATGCATCTAATGCCACTGATTCGACTCTATTCTGAAGCATATTCAGCTTGATTCTTCTATCCGGCACTCTTCCCAAAGTAACATGTAGGCGGAACGGAGAATCAATTCGGCATCCTACAGCTTTCAATTCCTCACGAATAGAATCTATCACAGATAGGAAATCCTTGGGGATAACTGTTGCCGTCAAGTATATTATATGTGTGCCCGAACTGCCTGTGAATACATCCAGTTTGTCAAAGGTCAGCGTTGGCGCATTCATCCCCTTCAGATGTTTCTCTAGGAAGGGAATTAAGTTGACATCTTCAGGCGTAACATCAAGAAAAGCCATTGTGATATGATAATACCCTTTTTGCCACTTAACGGCAACGCGCCCAAGTGCATCTCTTAGTTGCTTAAACCAAGAGGCGTCATAGCTTATTGGCACATATATCTCCAAATACGTCTTCATTCCCGATTTGTTTTTCTTTAGATTCTACACTGGGTTTCCTTTGTTTCCCTTCTGCTGTTCTGACCAGATTGATTTTGCTTTTCATCGTCGAAAAGCGGGCGCAAAGATACACGTTTAATTCGTTACTTCCAAATATTTTAGCTAATAAATTTTATTTCGATAGCAAAAAGAAAGTGAAGGGCGTATGGTACCCCCGTATTTTCAGGCTTATTCCTGTCAAAAGGACGAAAGAGGTAAAAGGGAAAGACAAATAAAAACCCAAAAACTGCTCCAACAACAAACTAAAAAACCGACAAATATAAGTGCGATTCGTCGCAAACTACGCGACGAATTGAGAAATCATTATCTAATTATGCTTTTTTTAAGCAAAAAGATTGTATTGCCTACTCCAATTTGCATAATTAACCAATTAATCCGAATAGATGACAAAAAAAAAGCAAGCCGCAATGCAGTCGGCTTGCTTTTTTTCATTCCTATGCCAACAGATTATGTCGCCTTTTCTATTGGGTAAAGTTCTTTCTCGTATTCGATGACTCATTTTTGCTATCAAATGGACAATTGACTTCTCCTCGATAATAGTGGCAGAGGGAGAGGAGAGATTGTTTAGTCATCGAGTCGATTTGCTTTTTGCGTTATACTAACGTTTCGTCATAAACAGAGTGATCATCATGGGAAATAAATATTTCTTCCCATACTTCATTGAAAAATTCAGCACTCATTGGCCTTCCTCCTTCTGTCACTTCCATCTCACTTTTTTCAAATATCTCTATAATTTTCCGCTGCTGGTCTTCAAAATCATTCTTTTCATAATCTTTTATATTTTCATCTTTCAACTGGTCTCCATAGGTTGGCAGTCCAGCTTGAGACAGAATAATATCTAAGATACGTTCATCAAAATCAGAAAAAATGCCAGAAAACTGATGATATATCTCTTTGGGGACAACCAACCATAGGGATATACCTAAATCTTCTCTACGAAAAGAAATGCGAATCATGTTACGCTGGGACTTAGAAGTCATTTCATGATACATATCATTCTCGCCTGCCATATACCCGATATGATAGGCGTCTTCCAATGCTTTTTTGAAATCAATAGAAATTCTGTCTGCGTATGACTTTGCTTGCTCTTCTAGATTCATAATATTTCAATACTAAAAACGCTATTCTATATTAGTTTTTTTGGGAGGGTAAAGTGCTACAGATATATCATCGGGCTCTAGTTTGTACATATCAAGGAGACGGTGTATCTGGCGCAGTTTTGCATTGGTACCGCAAGCTACACAGAGGTGAACACCTTCAGCGATTTTGTTGTAGCCATATTGCGGAACGACACTGTAATATGCTTCTCCCTTATCATGTGCAAGATGATGTAGTATTGATGCGTCCATTTCGTAAAGAGAGCGAACAATACGTGTAAACGCATCTGCCCAGCTATCAACCGTGACTGTTGCTCCATTAAATGTATAGCTCTTGATGTCACGCCCCTTGAATTTATAATCTGCATCGATAGGAATGAATTCATCTTCGATAACCATAGGCAGGAAATCTGTTGTTGGATATGGCCAAATTTTTATGGCATGGGCAGCGATTTTCTTGCATCGTGTTTCCATCTCCTTGATTGTCCAATGGTCGCAAAGGCTGATATACTTATTCATTGCCACACAACTATCTTTGAACCCTTTCATATCGGGAAGAGAAGGTACTCCATCTCTTTTTTCAATAAATTTGCGATTGCTGTATTCGGAATTATATGCGGTAAGAGTGAGATTACCGATGTTGTTTATCCATTTTTCGTAATCCTCCTGAGTGAAATCAGGACCTAACTCATGACGCCAGTCATCCGTTAGCTTCTGAGGCATCACATGCTCGATACTAAGTATGCCATTTTCTATCTTTTCCTTTACGCCGACAGCTTCTTTGTTAAGAGATTCCTCAAGAGTACAGAAGAAATATAGGCGATAGTTGCTTTTCATCTTATAGACATCTCGCTCCTCAAAGCTCTTCTTGAATTCTTCATCCTTCGGGAAGTCAAAATAGGAAATACCATGCTGTAAGAGGTAGATTAAAACATCCGAATACTTCCAGTCTCCATGTTGAGTTTTAAGAATTCGAGTGTGCATGTTATAGAAAACCTTGTTCAAGCCTGTATTGTAATATCCCATCATAATTCGACGGAATAGGAACACTTCGAGTGTTTGTAGTACACGCTCAACCTCTTGATCATCGATTTCCCCTTCTATCTTGTAGTTAAGCATAGGCAGCAAGAATGGGTAGGTAGTCGAAATGTCAAGTTGTTCCAGGTTGGCCATAATTGCATTTGCTTTCGAACTACCGACCTTACATTCCTTGATGGAGCGGAAAATCAAGGAATAATGTTTCAAAGATTCAAGCAAAGGTTCTATGTCTTGTGCAAAGTTTTCGGATGTATATTCTTTGAACACACGATATACATCGGATTTGTTAGGAATGGCTTTACACATCATCGTTAGATAGTCGCGCATGTAATCCTCTAGGAATAGGTCGGTATTCTTTTCGATTTGAAGCCAGTAATTGTTGTAGTAATGCTCCTGCGTTTTCGCATCCAGATTCATGAGAACGAAGTTGCGGATCTTGTCGGTCTCAGTGAGACGTACACCAGTAGAGTTGATGCTTTCAAAAATCTGCTGTGCATTATCTCCATGAGACGGCTCCAAGGTAATACGTACGAAAACGAGTCTTTTGATTGCATCATACAACTTCTGTGGATCAATGGCACGAACTACCAATTCCTCATAGAAGTATGAGTAGTTCTCGGTAATCAATGATTCCAGTATAAAAGATGACTTATCAACAAATAGAGCATCGAAAGCTTTGCAGTCATCGCGGAATGGCTTTAGCTTCATCCGGCGATCCTTATCCTTACTGAATTGGTTAATGAGAAATTGGTATTCTATCTCCTGTGTTAAGGTATCATTTTGTGTTGTAATATCACCTGCAAGAATAGCATTGCGAATGGCAAGCAATAAGATGGACAGTGTAGTGATACGCTGCTGTCCATCAATGATTATATTTCCATCTGAATGCTTGACATGGACAATACTACCGATGAAGTGAGTTTTCTCTTTGTCATCGGCAATACTTAGGATGTCATCCAGTAACTGTTTGCAGTCATTCTTCTTCCATGTATAATTGCGCTGATATACTGGAATTATTATTGGCTCGGTTCCATAAAAGAACTCGGCTAGTGTGGCTTCTTTCCCGGTCATATTTTCAGATTATTTTCAAAAAGGAGTATTAAATCTCGATTACTATGGTATGATTTTACTACATAGCGCGGCAAAGATATGAAAAATGGTTCATATCTCCAAATAAAAACAGAATTTTCTGAAATATTAGTATTGAGATGTAGAGATTATGTATTGAGAAATCATTCAAAAACCTTAATCTCATACAACTTACGAGCAACGGTTAAGAAGTTTTGAATAGATTCACCTCTCCACTGGTTAAAAACAACAACTTTTGTACCATCTATAAGAGTGATGATATCTTCAGGGTCAAGGAAGAAGCGCTTGCGCAAGTCTGGATGAGTTTGCAAACGCATCAATATATCTTCATATTTCCTTACTACCCCATTTAGAGCACTATTACTCAGGCTTGATGGGAAGCGTTTTTCAAGATCTTGATATGTAGCTTCAGGATGCGATTCTACATACTTCTTTACGACTGTCAAGACAAATCTTCTTTTATTTAATGGCATGCCACCATCAATTGAGTATTTTGTCCTATCTAAGGATTGTGTATCTTCATCGTTAAAACCTATCTCTTTCCGAGAATTGTCCCCAATACTGAAAGCTAATCCATTCTTGGGAGAAAATGTTACATCAATCTTAAGGTTTCCTCTTAGAGGACTTAAGAAAGGTTCAATCTCGCTCTTAATCGTCGGTATAATATTCTCTGAAATGTAATTTTTTTCAAGATCAGTGATGGCCTTCTGCTGTTCATCGCTTACTGGAAGTCCAAGCTCATGAAGCATATCAACTGCTTCGTAAGCAGTTAAAAGTTTTTTCAATTCCATAACAATCTTTTTTCAATTTTTAGGCCAAGGTTTAATCGGCGATTTATCGTCATTATCTGTTCGAATTTTGTTTCAGTTGAAGAATAAGTGCATAGGTACAATCCGGGCTCTACTTCTTTCTGACTTACTCTATATCGTTCGTTTGAGAGAAGTTCGTTAGAAACAAGATTAGTGCCCATCAATACTAACCCAAGTTGTTGCACTCTTTTTGCACCAGCATATTTAACAACATCATAAAGTGTTTCCCAAACCATTTTTTTGCATGACACTTGTCCGTCCGGAAATGTAACACTTATAATGTATAATCTTTGTCTCTTGTTTGGTTCCTCAGATGAAGCAACAGGTTTAGGGACATTATCATTTTCATAGGTTGAAATGGTAAGATCGCCGTCTTCATTATATACGATTTCAAGACGAAAATCATTTCGAAGGTTTTCAACCAAAGGTTTAACTTCCTCCTCAATGAGAGGTAACACTTCTTCGCACACATATTCGTTCACCATCTGTTGAACAGCAGCCAACTGCTCAGAACTCACGGGTATACCAAGAGTCTTAAGCATATCGATAGCCTCGTAGGCTTTCTCAATGTTTTTCATATTATTAAATTAAATGTGTAACCTTGATTTTTTGCCAATGTTTACCGATACCAAGTGCCATGTTATTCGCATCTTTCGTTATCAGCTCACCCTTCTGCAAGCCAGCAATGACTTGCTTAATCTCTTGCAACGCTCCTCCAGAAACACCAAAGAGATCTTTTAGCACACTGTCATTCTGTTGCTGCTGTTTCATGATCAAAGGATATTGAGCATTCGCGTAGAAATCGAAATAGCGGCTCTTGTAGCTTTCCATATTCTGTGTGGCAAGAATGATACTCATACCTTTGTTGCGGCCTACTGCTATCAGACTCTGTAATGGTTTATTCTCAAAGCTGAGCATATAATGTGCTTCGTCAATAATGGTAAAGTGCCTAAGTTCCACTCTTTCGTCATTGACTGCTTGCTTCGGCAACTTCTCATAGATGTTGTTGAGTTTTGAGATTACGAAATACACGATGGCCTTGGCCATTATGCCATCTTTCTCAAAACCTCCAAGATTGATGATGTAGCAATCGTGAATCAAGTCAATCTTATCTTCATCCGCAAAGATGTTATTTCTAACCAATTGGCTAAGAACAGAAATAACACTATCAGCTTCATCCTGCTTTTTCCCTGGCAACAAAGCGACATAATTGTCTAAGACATCTTTGAATGTGACAGGTTTCAATCGCTTGGCTTTATATGCGTTAATGATGGCTTCGCTCAAACGATTATCCATATTGGAACTGATCTTTGCAGGAGAAATAGCACTCAATGCAGTAGCCAACGATGTGGCATACAAATTCACCTCATTGATAGGACGCCCGCTAAAATCCTTGAAAGGAGTAAATGGTAAAGGTTTCTCGATCGGGTTGAGAATCGCTCTGCTATCAGTATCGAACTTCTGAAGCCATTCTGCATTACTGGGATCTGAAAACTCTCCTTTATAGTCGAACAAAAGGAAATTGACAGGGTAGTGTGTGTCAGATGAAGCACTGCGGATTTGGTTGATTAACACAGCAAGAAGATTGGATTTGCCAGAGCCCGTGGTGCCTGCCACAAGAATCTGTGTGTTGGCAATGCTTCGACTGTTGATGTCAAGATAGGCATCCATGTCATTTTCGTATTTGCCAATGAGCAGATTAAGTTCAGGAATAGCAGATACTGAACGACCACCACGAAGAGGAGCATAAGTAAGCCATTCGTCAATCGCTCCTTCTTTCAACAAGATTTCTCGTCCACGAAGGATTTCACGACCCAATACTCTACTTACTAGATTGGCTTGAGTCCAGTCGGCTTCAACATCATGATACCTTAGTTTGAGCAAAGTTTCAAACATAGAGCCGATGTCCGATTTCGTAAAGAATGTCGTTGCATAAGGTGTGCGGGACAACGTCATGTTGTAATTTGCCAAGTCATCAATACGCCTTGGCGATTTGTCACTTAGTCCGGCAAGCAAACAGATTCTCAGCACAACACTAAAGTTAAGTGTGACAGGACGAACATTGTCGGTATATTCATCTAGATTAAGACGCTGTTCAAGCAACGTTTTCACATCCATAATTCGGTCGTGCATATTTTGCACAGCCGTTACGCCTTTAACTGTTAGTAAGTTGATATTGTTCATAGCGTCTAATATTCTTGTGTTCTAAGCCCAAAATAATCTTCCGTAATCGTGGTACATTGATTAGCCTTGTCGCGATGGAGTGTATAGGTCTTGGCAACGTACGCCTGAATCTTTTCAAAATCACGTTCGGTTGTGATCTCCGTATCTGTACTGAGAAGGATGGTCTGATGTGCAAGATCCGGGAAATAACGTTCGAGTATCACTTCACGGCTTTCCTTGTCGAGCACACCCATAACGGTGTCAATCATCACTGGTGGTTCATAATCGCCAAGATTATAGAGCACTTTTAGAAGTACCTGCATCACAGTTTGCTTGGCACCAGCATTCAACTGGCTGATGTAGATTTCGTTTCCATCTTTGTGATAGATTTTGAAAGAGATGTCTTCGGTGCTTTCTGCCGACAACTCAACTCGACCAATATATCCTGCATAAACAACCAGATTAAGGTTGAGCTGATCACGCATCATACGTTCAATGCTTGCCTTCTTGGCGCGAAGCAATTTGCTCGAAAGCTGTTTGAAGAAATCGGGCAACTTGCATAGCAAATCATATTGTGGATCGGGAACCTGTGGAATATCATAGTCGTACGTGGCAATCTTTTTGCCAAGTTCTGTTATTTCATTTTTCTTGCTTTCAATCGTCGCTTTCAGTTCATTGATTTTCTTGGTGTTCTTCTCATACAATTCGATAATTGTATAGTCACTACCATTCAATGCACGCTGGTAATCCTTCAAGAGCTCGCGTTGTCTGGGTATATCGTGTAATTCCTGATTGATTCGAACCCTTTGCTCATCAAGCGGGATAAATGGATTGGACAAGGAAGAATATATCAACTCATTCAAACGTTTGATGTCATTCGGATTAAGGAAGGAATACTTGTCTTCTATAGTATTTTCCAGTTCCTGCAGCTGCTTCATTTCTTCGATGATAGATTGAACATCAACTGATCTTCCTGCAAGGTATCGTTCTTGAATAAGTTTCACCAAACTTTTTGTGAATTTCTCTATTTGAACGTCAGATAACAGGTTTGAACGAGCAGATGCCACATCTTCTTTTGAATGCAGAATGACCTCAATCTCGGTGCTTAGAAGACTGGCAAGTTTTGGGTAGATGACCTTGGTTTCAATATCTTTCGTCAAATTGTCAAGATTCTGCCGATATCCCTCTTCCGATTTCAAAGTCGTTTGGATTGATTGCTCAATTTTCTGCATTTTTTCTTTGGTCAGCTCATCAGCATTACGTCCTTCCTTCAATTGATTGTATTGCTCCTGGTATTCATTTGCATACTCCAGTGCTTCTGCATATTCTTCATTCAAGTCGTCCACCTCCTTTTCCAAATCGAGTTTAGCCGCAGTAAGACGAGCATACTCCTTCCTCTGGTTCTCATTTTCCAGCCTTTCTGCTTTCTTTTCTGCAAGCATGGCTTCAGCGCCCTTTTTCAAGAAAGAGTATTTGTTGAACCCCATCACGGAGTTGATATTCTTTTCTATAAGCTTGTTGATTTGTTCCTCCTTCAAGAGTTCGCTTGTCTTCATGGCATCGAAGAGGAAGTAATAGCTCAACTCCTTGGGCAGATTGGCCGCAATAATCTTGTTCACGGTCTCTTCGTTCTGGGCCCGTTGAGATGCTGTCGAACCGGAGCCGTAGGTAAATGTATTACCACCCATGGAAAGAGAAACAGAAAAACGAACACTATCGTCCATCAGCATATAGGAACGTTTCAGCCTGTATTGCTGTTCTGTGTTCAGAACGAATCCTGAAAAATCAACTTGCAATACGATGGGCTTGTTCTTCATGCCCGATGTTATTCTCACACCTGCGTTGAAGATTTCCTCAAACTGACGAGATGATTTGATTTCCAATCCATACAATGCATGGTAAATGGCATCAAACAGAGTAGTTTTGCCACAGCCATTACCACCGCCTATCAGAATTATAGGACGGTCTGGAGTTACTCCAAGATCCAAGTCAAGGTTCTTGTAGGTCTTGTAGTTTTCGGCGTATATTCTTCTAATCTTCATAACGCTAAATGTTTTTAAGAGCTTTTTTCAGAATCTTGGCTATCTTCTTGTCGTCAACGGCAAGAACGCCCTGGTTGTTGCGCTCTTCGTTATAAGGTTTAAGAATGTACTCCTTGAGCCATTCCTGATCGATGTCATTCTCTCGACACAGTTGTTCGATTAATGCCATATCGTCTTGACGAACTCCAAAATGGAGAAAAACTCTGTCTATACCCTTTGCCATAGCTTTTACATTTTTACTTATACAAATCAGGGAACCAGGCATCCCAACCTGTCACGTCGCTTGTGGTTGTAATAGGATAGTTTGGATAATACCACACATCATGATCTTCGATGATAACACCGCCTTTCAATTTTTGTTCAGCACGGTCGGGATGCTGCATATATTTCAACAAGGCATTGTGCTTGTTGGGCGCTTCCGAATCACTCTCTTCAGACTTTGTGTCGAAGAGGAAAATCTGTTCGTTCTTCATGCGAACTACGAAATCGACATAGAACAGCGACATTTCTCCCTTGGAATTGGTATAGGGAACGGAATAGTGCTGCTTGCCTTCATCTCCATTTTTATACCACCATTCGATATCGTCGGAGTGACTTTCAAGAAAAGCACGGAATCGTTGCTCGGGAGTAAAGGCATTATTCAATTCGATAAAAGGAAGGAGAGCATGGTCGGCAACCCCCTTTACCAAATGGTGAGTTTCCTCTTTATAGAAACGTTCGGCAGGTATTTCCCACTTATAGGATTCAAATCCGCGTTCTTTTGCAGCTTTACGCTTGGCTTGGAGTTGGTCGGAATACAGTTTTAGAGCTAACTGAATAATAGCCGTGAACTTTGGTTTGTTCAGGTGATAGAGGATGACTTTCATTGAATCTTGTTCGAACAATTCGAAAAGCTCCTCCATAGCTTCCAATAGATAGCCAGAAAGCACACCTGTACTGTGAACCTTCTCAAACTTGCCGCCTATTTGTTCACGGCAGTATTCTGTGTAAATACGTTGCAATTCACCAGCAGTTCGCGCAAATTTCGATTTCTTTTCGATGTCATAGATGCCTACTTCTTCTGGCATGACCATATCCGATGGTATCTCGATATTGATGCTCTTCACATCAAAGCGTATGATGTCTGCTACCTTTTCTCGATTCGATATGGTTTGAGATTTGGTGGCGTCTCCAGAAGCAGTTGTCGGTATAATGATTATTTCACCGTCTTCTTCCCCAAATGTAAATAGAGCAGGTGCTGCAGCCAATACCCAGTTGCGTTTGAAACATTCAATCAGTACCTTCTTGAAGTCTGGACCAAGACGGTTTCGGTCACTACTCTTGTAAACACTGTAAAATGAATCAAGCGCCACATTCTTAATTTCCTCACGACGTAGTGCCAAGAGCGCATCTTTATTCAGATAGTCCATATCTTCTGCCACAATTTGGATGCGGTCTTTACTGATGTCAGTATAGACATATCCTAAATTCAGTGCATTGATAGGATAGAATTTCTGCTCAGGCATGCGCAAGATGCGCCCTACTGTCTGTATGGTAAAAGTCTCGCTCTGCATCTTACGGAAGATGAGAAGAACTGCGGCTCTCGGACAGTCCCAGCCCAGAGCAATGGCTTGTTTGAAGAGAAGTACTTCAGCAAGATTATCAGGTTGTTCAAGGTCATCAAGGTTGGCTTTCTCCTTTGACAACCAAATAGCAAGTTTACCATTATCTTCATGGATGCCACAAATCTCCTTCAGATATGTCTTCACTTGCTCAGCAATCGCCGTATCTTCAACAGTCATAGCTTCGCTAGTGTCGTTGGGCAACTGAATCAGTAGCAATGGGTTGATGTTGGCACCTAGTTGACGATAGAATGCTGCCAACTGATTGCGTTTTTCCAAAGCCTTGTGGATTAAGTGCTGGTTCAGTTCGCGTTCATCGCTGTAACCTTCGTAAATGTCGGGGTTCAAGATGACTTGTTTCTTGATCATCTCTTCAGCCACGACCGATTCTCGCTCAATGGTCACTTTATGGTCTGATTGCGTCTTAGGAGTAGCTGAGATGCGTATCTCCACTTTAGGTTTGATTAGTTGGAGCACTTTTGCTGATTTGTCAGCAGTCTTCGACCAGAACAAATGTTCCTCATCAATCACTAACACAATGGGCAGCCCATGTTCTTCTTGCGTTCTGCGTGTAATCTCGAAGATGGAGGCACTTTGTTCAGTGTCACGCACCATGATGTTCTTTTCCTTGTTGATGCTTTCCCAGTTGACGAACAAGATTTCACCAGGCTTGATGTATCCTTCGGAATGGTCCAATTCGTCATACATCACAGCTCGAAGCTGATGAGTTTCGCTGAAGAAATCCTTCATCTTGAAGTAACTCTGCTGATGCAGTTTATTGGGTGCTATCCAGATATATGCCACCTGCTGATAAGTAAGGTCACTACGCGATTGCAATTCAGTGGTGAGATCACTCAACATCTGCGATGCCATCACTGTCTTTCCCGCTCCAGTTGGAGCCTTGAAGATGAGTTGCTTCCGATTACCACTGAGTTTCAGCAGATCTATCGTCTTTTCGACAAGCTCTCGTATAGCCTTTATTTGATAATTCAGTCGTTTCATAATTTATTCTGCTTCTTCAGGTAAATCAAAAAGGTCATCGAGCGTTATTTCTTCCTTCATCTCTTTCTCTTCTTCAACATCCAGCAATTTTGGCTTACGTTTAGGCAATACCTTGCTGTAAGCATCATAGATAGCTGCTGGGAGAGCTACGAGTTGCACTTTATCCTGCACCTCGTAGAACTCATCGTCGAAAGCATATCGACTAGGGGAGAAGATATATATCTTTATGCGTTCTTTCCCAAAATCGATCTCATTGACCATTTTGGGCAATTGTTCTACCAATCGTTCGTCATATACTATCAGCATGTGTTTTTGTCCATCGCTGAAGTATCGTGCTATTTGTGAGGGTATCTTCCATCTTCCGAATGTCTTTTGTTCGGAGTATAAGTCTTCTTTGATGCAAAGCAAATCTGTGGAGGCGTTGACCAATTGACGCATATTACTCATACTGCGGTCTCGGGAAAGGAAGTCGGTCTTATAATAACGAAGATTGTTATCATGTAGCCCTTCAACCTTCTCACCTTTAGGAGAGGTGTAGCCATTGATTACGCGTTTATTGCGCTCGTAGGTCACATTCTCGCAAATGCCATTTTCATTGTTTGTAACTAGGATGCATTGCCGATGACCGCCATCTTCAGCATTTAGTTGCATAGTGGCTTGGAGTGTTGTGCCAGAGCCCGCGAAGAAGTCGAGGATAATTCCATTGGGATGATTACTCATAAAAACTAAATCATGTATAAGTTCTAACGGTTTAGCATATGAGAATACAGACATTAGTGTATTAAAGATTTCTTTAAGAGGTTCGGCGCCTTTAGCATTAATGTAGTTGTCTGAAAACCATGTGGTATATTGTTTCGTAGTAGATTTCATAGATCTAATTTTCTCGAATACAAGGTATGTTCCATTATCTCGTTTTTCAAAAATTACATCACCTTCTTCTACTGCTTTCAAGAGTTTCTTTTTCCCCCATCTCCATCTACCTTCACTGCCATCATTGCGAATAGGGTACACGATTTCGCCATTAGGACCATTTATTGGGAACCACATAGACGGAGAGTCTTCTCTTCTTGACCCAGCTCCCCATTTATTTAATTCACGTCCTTTAGTATACGGACCCTTTTCATCTTCTAGTTCAAATGCTAATTCCTCTTTCTCAACACCTGTAAAAGTTTGCATATACGCTAATGACTTAGCATAGATTAAAACATAATCATGCACTGTTTTGATATTTAAAGCTCTAGTACCTCCCTTAATTGCTTGACGACAAATATTTCCAATTAGGTATTGAGCACCAAAAATATCATCACATAGCAATTTTAAGTTTGCTTGTTCATTGTCATCAATTGAAATAAAAATAACACCTTTTTCTGACAACAACCGTTTGGCTATTTTCAAACGTTTGTTCATAAAAGAAAGCCATTTGGAATGACGATACTCATCCTCAGCATCTACATAACAATCATTATAAACAAAATCCTTATTGCCCGTGTTATACGGGGGGTCGATATAGATTACATCAATCCTCCCTTCATGGGTATAAGAAAGAGTGGTGAGTGCTTCGTAGTTGTCACCCTCGATAATAATATGATTAGGAGAATCAGGACTATCACTAACAATGGCTCGTTCTTTCACCTCTCGAAGAATAGGAATCTCTTCTCGCAGATGTTCTTCCACATTTTCGGGTTTATTTTCCCACACAAGACCATATTTCTTCTGGTCATTAATTAACTCTAAAAGCGCGGCTTTATCCTCCGAGGAAATTCCTTGGAGTTCACGTACGGTAGCAGCTAAAGCTACTCGATCAATTTTGTGATTCATGGGGCTTGGCTTTGGCGCCCATCATCATCGAATCCTGTAGGCCCATCCAAGCAACTCCGAAAGTCGGGACATAAAGAAAGCGCAGATCGCTGCTCTCTCATCCCGACTCTCGG
>JAEEGK010020104.1_pt1 | contig 14234 bp, 16 predicted proteins | sample 8958771 | NCBI WGS metagenome assembly JAEEGK01 (sample SAMN16246547, study PRJNA631951) | gut metagenome | biome: gut microbiome; feature: rumen; material: SC-attached | host: Bos | place: Iran: Karaj | collected 2018-10
CTGAGGTGACCGTCACTGGCGGTGACCCGTTCAGCTATCCCCACTGCTGGGATATCCTTGAGTATATGCACGAGCGCAATCTGGCTGTGAACCTGTTCACCAACGCCCTGGCGCTCAACAGCAGCGAAAAGATACGCCGTTTGGCCCGCATGGGGCTCCGACAGTTGAGTGTCTCCATCTACAGCACCGATGCTGAGGTGCACGACCAGATTACACGCCGTCGCGGCTCGTGGGAGCAGTCGATGAAGGTGCTGAGGGAGATGGCAGAATGGCCTGTGCCCCTGAACCTCAAGACGCCCGTGTTCCGTCTGAACACCCGAACCTATTACGGGGTGCGCGAGATAGCCCACCAGCTGGGTGCTGAGAATGAAGTCTCGAGCGTGCTGATGCCTGGTGCCGACGGCGATGTCTCTTTGATTGAACATCTGCAGACACGTCCTGAAGCCCTGCGTATCATCTTGATGGATCCGCTTGGGAAGACTCATGTGTCTGCCGATGGGAAAGCCGACGGCTACGAGTTTGGCAGCAAGCACGGGTTCCCATGCTCTTCCAATGGTATAATCATCGTCTCCCCCAGTGGGGTGGTCAGTGGGTGCAGCAATATCCCCATCACTTTTGGCGACGTACATGATGTGTCGCTCAAGGAGGCCATCATGAGCCCACAGCGACAGCAGATGCTTCAGGCCGATCAGAAGCAAGCGTTTCCCGTCTGCGGCCAGCATGACTATTGTAGGTATTGCCGTGTGCCCTGTTATGCTGGTGAGTCATTGGAAAAGCATGCAGACGGCACTTTCACGCTCAGAGAGATACAAGGCGACGAATGCCTGACAGCCCAGATCCGCATGGAACTGTGCCGGCAAATCGAACAGGGCATCGACCCACTTGACGGCAAGAGCATCGAGGAATGCCTGTCTGCCCAGCCCGTCGAGGAAGTGCCCGTGTTCCGTAAGAAGATCAGACATTGATGCAGCGTAATGAATATGTGCTGAAAAACATGTTCGGCTCGTTCTTCCTGGCGACCGTCATGACAGCACTGATAGCGCAGCTGGGGAGCATTACAGACTCCATCATCATGGGTCATCTGGTGTCGCCCGATGCGCTGTCAGTAGTCCGTATATGGCAGCCTGTAGAGAACTTCATGTTTATCATTATCGGGGTGATGAGTGCCGGTGCGTGTTTTCTCAGTGCACGAGGCATTGGCGCTCAGGACTACGATAAAGTGAACCGTGTGTTCAATCATCACCTCTACTATGTCATCGTCTCGGCCTTGCTTGTCATCGCGCTTTTATTGCCCTTTGTTGACAATGTGGCCGACTTGGTTACCACCAATAAGCGCCTGCAGCCGATGCTGAAACCCTATATACATGCAGAGTTCTTTGCTATCTTTGTCGCTGTAGTCAGTGGCGTGCCTTTGTCGTATATCATCTCCAACGGCAATCCGCGCCTCGTTACCAGGTGCATCATCATCTCACAATTCTTCAATATATTATTTGACATTTTGTTCTGCGGTGTCTTCAATATGGGTATAGCCGGTGCCTCGTATGCTACAGCGCTCGGTGACCTGATCGCTTTCACCTCGTTGCTGCCTTATATGCATGAAAACAGTCGCATTTTCTGTCTGCATCGTCCTGAAAAGATATGCTCCATCAAGTAATATCGTGAGTGCTTTTCCATCGGTGTCCCCATGCTCATATCGGCACTTCTGCCCAAAGCTATAAGCGAGACGCTCAGCATGCTTTACTTTGTAGAGGGGCATCAGAAACTCTGCCGCTGGATCAAGATTATTACAAACTTGGGGTCTATCGGCGTTGTTGTCATCATGGCTCTCTACACCCCCGAGCTCATCTGGTACATCCTGCCTGTCACCTACTGGCTTCTGTTGTTGGTGATAGTGGCCATGGCTTATGTGGTGCATCGCAGAAATCTTCTTTTCTCCTGGCCAACACTACAGATAACGGTGCCATCGAACCCCGCCGTCACCTTCTCCCTGCCTTATACCATCGAGGGAGTCCGGGAGTTTCTGATTAAGGTCAAACCTTTTGTCCAGGCATGTGAATTGGGAAAAGGTTTTCATGCGTGAGTGGCCTTGGAGGAACTGCTATACGAGATTGTCGAAAGCAATATGGACCGTAAAGAGAATGAGACTTTTGATGTTCGCATCATCGACAAGAATCCCACCTTCACCGTGGTGGTCAAGAGCAAGGGCCCCCTACAAAATCCTATTTATAAATTCTCAGATGATAACATAATGAATGTCGATGACAGCGACCTGCGACTGGCTGTCTTGTCGAAGGTGTGCAAGAATATCAGTCATAAGTATATGAATGGCATCAATTGCATCTATCTGAATTACCATCGTCAAGATAATAAGTGAGGGATTTAGTAATAAAGGAGAAAATATTTCGTTATCTACGCAAATTTTGGTATCTTTGCACCCAGAAAACAAATAGACGATGTTAGAAGTCCAAAATTTACATGCCAAGATTGGCGAGAAAGAGATACTGAAAGGCATCGACCTTGTGATCAACGATGGTGAAACGCATGCCATCATGGGTCCTAACGGTTCGGGCAAGTCGACGCTGAGTGCTGTGCTTGTGGGTAATCCGCTCTATGAGGTTACGGAGGGCGAGGTTTATTTCAACGGTAAGAACCTGTTAGAGATGAAGCCTGAGGACAGAGCCCATGAGGGACTGTTCCTTTCGTTCCAGTATCCTGTGGAGATTCCCGGCGTCTCGATGACGAACTTCATGAAGGCCGCCATCAACGAGAAACGCAAATATCAGGGTTTGGAACCGATGAATGCAGCCGAGTTCCTAAAGTTGCAACGAGAGAAGCGGAAAATCGTGGAACTCGACTCGAAACTCGCAAACCGCTCTGTGAACGAAGGATTTAGCGGAGGTGAGAAGAAGCGCAACGAAATTTTCCAGATGGCGATGCTCGAGCCGAAGCTGAGCATCCTCGACGAGACGGACTCCGGCCTTGATGTCGATGCGATGCGTATCGTGGCAGAGGGCGTGAACAAACTCCAGACGGCGGAGACCTCATGCATCGTGATTACCCACTATGACCGTCTGCTGGAGATGATTCGTCCGCAGTTCGTGCATGTACTCTATAAAGGCCGCATTGTGAAGACGGGTGGTCCTGAGCTGGCGAAGGAGATTCAGGAGCACGGCTATGATTGGATTAAGGAAGAGATTGGAGAGGAGTGATCATAATTGATAATTGAAAATTGATAATTGATAATTATGATTACTTCAAGTGAGAATCAATATATAGAACTCTATAACGAGGCTCGGCAGATGATTTTTGATCATGCGCCAGAGGCGATGAATGCCGTCAGGGACCAAGCTTTTGAGGACTTCCGCAGGCAGGGCTTCCCGTCTAAAAAGGTGGAGCGGTATAAATATACCGACATGCAGAAGCTCTTTGCGCCTAACTATGGTGTGAACCTCAGTCGTCTGGAGATACCCGTCGACCCTTACGAGGCCTTCCGCTGCGATGTGCCCAACCTCTCCACAAGCCTCTATTTCGTGGTCAACGATAGTTTTTATAGAGGTGAGGGGCAAGAGGTGAGAAGTGAGAGATTACCTAAAGCCTTTCCGAAACTGCCAGATGGGGTCATTGTGGATTCAATAGCAAATGTATTCTCTCACCCCTCACCCCTCACTTCTCACCTCTCAAAATATTACGCCAAGCTGGCTGAGACCAGCGAGGATGCCGTGACAGCCTTGAATACGATGTTGGCACAGGACGGTTTGCTTGTCTATGTGCCTAAGCATGTGAAGGTAGATCGCGCCATCCAAGTCATCAACATCCTGAAGGCCACGCCTCAGAATGCCCAGCGGCAAGTGCCCGACTTGATGGTTAACCGTCGTGTGCTCATTATCCTCGAGGAGGGTGCCGAAGTGAAGATGCTTTTCTGCGACCATGCGGCCGACGACAAGAACTTCCTTGCCACACAGGTCATCGAGGCCTACGTCGGCGAGAATGCCTCGCTCGACCTCTATTGCCTGGAGGAGACCCATCACAAGAACATCCGCGTGAGCAATGTCTATATCGAACAGCAGGCCAATAGCCGGGTGAACCACAATGTCATCACCCTGCACAATGGTGTCACACGTAACAAGCTCGATCTGACTTTCTCAGGCGAGGGAGCAGGGTGCCAATGCTATGGCTGCGTGATTGCCGACAAGCAGCAGCATGTGGATAACAACACGCTGATTATCCACCAGGTGCCCCATTGCACCTCGAATGAGTTGTATAAATATGTGCTCGATGACAAGGCCACAGGGGCTTTCGCAGGTCGGGTGCTGGTGGAGCACGGGGCCCAGAAGACCACATCGCAGATGACGAATCAGAACCTGACGGCCACGAAGGAAGCCCGTATGTATACCCAGCCGATGCTCGAGATCTATGCCGACGACGTGAAGTGCGCCCACGGTTCCACCGTAGGGCAACTGAACGATGCAGCCCTTTTCTATATGCGCCAGCGCGGCATCTCACTTGAAGAAGCCAAGCTGCTACTGCAGAATGCCTTCATCAACGAGGTCATCGACCACATGCAGCTCGAGCCTCTCCGCGACCGTCTCCACTATCTCGTGGAGAAGCGCTTCCGAGGCGAGCTCAACAAGTGTGCAGGCTGCAGACTCTGTAAATAGTTTGTTTCTTTCTAATCCGTCTCTCGGAGGCGGCGAAGATGGCAGAAAAGCAGTTTGCCGTTGCCGTCGCGAAGATGCATGCCGTTGCCCTGACAGTAGCGGAAGTAGCTGCATGAGGCACACTCGTCCTTTTTCATCCACTTGCGGTTGCGGTATTGCTGGTAACGGTTCTCCCAGACATCCATGAAGTCATCTTCGTAGATATTCCCCTGATTGTAGTCTGCCCGGATGCTGGCACAGGCGGCAATAGAACCGTCGGCCATCACGGAGCCCACGCTGACGCCAGCTTGACAGGAGAACAGACGGTTACGCACCTCACCTTCATAATTGCCGAGGAATCCCTCGCAGCCGTAGTCAGCACGTATCCTGCCCTCTTCGCGTACCTTTTTAATATACTCAAAGACCCCTCGGAACTCCTCGTTCGTGAGTCGCATCATTGGGTCGAGGGCAGCACGACCTACGGGGAATACCGTAAAGAGTCGCCAGCGTTTGACCCCCTTTCCAATTAGGAATTCCTTGATTTCATCGAGCTTTTCGTAGTTACGGCGGGTGACGCAGGTGACGATGTCGAAGACGAAACTTTCTGTTGCAACCAACATATCGATGGCCTGACTCACCATTTGGAAACTCCGTTCGTTGCCACGCATCCAGTTATGATCCTCCTCCAGACCGTCGAGGCTGATGGCCATCGAGTGGATGCCGGCCTTCAAGAGTCCCTGCCAGCGTTGGGGTGTCAGATGGAGGGCGTTGGTCACCATGCCCCAGGGGAAGCCTTTCTCGTAAATGGCTCTTCCGCATTCTTCGATGTCTTTCCGCATCAGCGGTTCTCCGCCGGAGATAATCACAAAAACCTTATGGGAATCTGTCTTTTTCGCGATTCCATCGAGCACTCGGAGGAAATCCTCCTTCGGCATATCTTTCTGTGCATCCTGCATCTTACAGTCGCTACCGCAATGGCGGCACTTCAAATCACAACGCAAGGTGCACTCCCAAAACAACTGGCGCAGGGGGTGCTCCTTGACCGCTAACTTATTCTGCTCACGCCACAGTTCGAGGGCAATCTTCTTCTTAAGAGTCAGAGGTGTAGACTTCATGTTATTTCCTCTTCAGTTTGACGTCTGCCTGTATTTCGAACTTGCCTTCGTACCATCTTCCGTCACCCTCACCGATCTTCTTGGGCTCAAGCTTCGAAATGTCGATGGTGTCACTTTGGAATTCACCGCCATTGGCTGCACCGTCGACATCTTCCAAAAGAAGAATCTTCTCGTTTAATAGTTGGTGGTACTCTATCTGGTATTTACCTGCCGCATCGGTCATTGTGGAGTCTAAGCTGTAAGCATACTCCGGGTGTTGATACGGCATAACCTTTACTGCGGCCTTAATACCTTGAATAGGCGTGCCGGCCTCATCGGTCACGGTTCCTTTCATAATAAAATGCGCGTTTGGTACACCATACTCCACGACAAGCGTACCATACTCATCCACAATATCATCTGACGAACAGGAATAACCCAACAACCCCAGCAAGGCTGTTAAGACTGCATTGTACCAACGCGTAAATCTTACTTTCATATCTTCTTTTATGATTGGTTCTTTACTTGTATAACTGCTAAACCGCAAAAATCTTGCATCAGATTCCGTTAATTATTCTTAATCGATACCAGATTGTTTGTAGAACGCCTCTCATGAGCAAGTAGAGTATCATCGCCAGCCACAGGAAATGGTTCTCATGGAGGGTGGAGGAGGGAAGGACGAGGGAGATATGACAGACGGCGAAGAAAATGAGTGTAGAGATGAACGACGAGACGAGCATTCCCCTTGTGGCAGTAACCCCAATGAAGATGCCGTCCCAGATGAAGGCAGCGCTCCCTGCCGCAGGGATGAGCCATACCCACCAGAGGTATGCTTGGGAGGCTTCTACCACCTGTGGCTCGTCTGTCAGAATACTGATAATCCATCCGCCACAGCATATATATAATAATGTATAGGCCGTTGTGACCATCAGCGTCCACAGCCAGAGTCTGCGTAAGGTTTCATGGAAGGCTGTAGCATTCCTGGCTCCGTATGCTTTGCCGCCCAGTGCCTCGCCAGCGTAGGCAAAGCCATCCATGAAATAAGAGAAGAAGAGATAGAGCTGCATCATCACGGTGTTCACAGAGAGGATGATGGCTCCCTGACGGGCGCCTGCCGAGGTAAAGAAGAGGTTAACCGCTACCAGACAGAGCGTTCGGAGGAAGATGTCGCGGTTGACATGAAAGAACTGCCGGATATTCCTAAATATCCGTTGTTTCCGGAAATACCGGAACAGCCTCCGGTAATACCGCGCCAACAGCCCCAAAGCAACGATGAAACCGGCATATTGGGCAATGACTGTACCCAAAGCTACACCCTCAATCTTCATGCCGAAGCCATAGACGAGTGTCAGGGAGACCAGGATATTGACTACATTCTGCATGATGCTGATAAACATGGGGAAACGGGTGTTCTGCATGCCGATAAACCAGCCCATCAGACTGAAAAGCCCCAACGAAGCAGGTGCGCCCCAGATAACAATATCAAAATAAGTGGATGCAAAGGGCGCAACGTCCGCTGTAGGTCCAATCAATGCAAAAGCGCCCCATTTCATCGGGCTCTGAAGCACGATAAACAGCAAAGCGATGCCCAGGGCCATCGACAAGGAACGGGCCAGCAGACTGGCGACCTCCGTGAAGTCACGCCTGCCGAGGGCTTGCGAGGTCATGCCACTCGTTCCCATCCGCAGGAAACCGAAGAGCCAGTAGACGAGGTTGAAAATCATCGAGCCTACCGCTACGGCCCCAATATAGACGGCGCTGCCCATGTGACCCACGATGGCCACATCGACAAGTCCCAACAGCGGCACCGTGATGTTCGACACGATGCTCGGCAAGGCGATTTGCAGAATCTGACGGTCTCGGACGTTCATTTTCGCTGCAAAGTTACAAATTTATTTGGTTTTCTTCTCACTTATTCGTAACTTTGCACCCAAAATTCGAAGAAGATGAATATAGAAGCATTGATCAGCAAGGCTGCAGGCGAGGCCGTAAAGGCCCTCTACGGGATGGAAGCATCCGAAAAGATGCTGCAGCTGCAGAAGACGAGAAGTGAGTTCGAGGGAAACCTCACGTTGGTAGTTTTTCCATTTGTTAAGGCTGCACGTAAGTCGCCTGAGCAGACAGCCCAGGAGATTGGCGAATATCTGGTACAGAATTGTCCTGCCATTGAGAAGTTCAATGTGGTGAAGGGTTTCCTGAACCTCTGTATCGGAGACGGGGCCTGGGCAGAACTGCTGAAGGCCATCGATCAGGACGAGCACTTCGGCATGAAGCAGGCTACGGAGGACTCGCCCCTCGTGATGATCGAGTATTCATCGCCCAACACCAACAAACCCCTCCACCTCGGTCATGTGCGTAACAACCTGTTAGGCTGGTCGTTGGCACAGATTATGGAGGCCAATGGCAACAAGGTGGTGAAGACCAATATCGTGAATGACCGTGGTATCCATATCTGTAAGTCGATGCTGGCCTGGCTGAAGTGGGGTAATGGTGAGACTCCCGAGTCGAGCGGCAAGAAGGGCGACCACCTCATCGGCGACTACTACGTGGCTTTCGACAAGCATTATCGCGATGAAATCAAGGAATTAGTAGCCCAAGGGATGGACGAGGAAAAGGCTAAACAGGAGGCGCCGCTCATCAAGGAAGCCCATGAGATGTTGGTGAAATGGGAACAAGGCGACCCCGAGGTGCGTGCCCTTTGGGAGAAGATGAACAACTGGGTGTATGCCGGCTTCGACGAGACCTATAAGAAAATGGGCGTATCGTTCGATAAGATTTATTACGAGAGTCAAACCTACCTCAAGGGCAAGGCTAAGGTGGAGGAAGGACTCGCCAAAGGACTCTTCGAGCGTCATGAGGACAATTCTGTCTGGGCAGACCTCACCAACGAGGGCCTGGACCAGAAGCTGCTGCTCCGTTCCGATGGTACCAGCGTTTATATGACCCAGGACATCGGCACCGCCGAGATGCGTTTCCAGGACTATCCCATCGACAAGATGATCTACGTCGTGGGCAATGAGCAAAACTACCACTTCCAAGTGCTCTCCATCCTGCTTGACCGTTTAGGTTTCAAGTGGGGCAAGGAGCTGACGCACTTCTCCTACGGTATGGTGGAGCTGCCTAATGGTAAGATGAAGTCGCGCGAGGGAACCGTTGTCGATGCCGACGACCTGATGCAGCTGATGGTGGAAGATGCCTATAAGACCTCGATGGAACTGGGCAAGTTCGACGATATGACCGAAGAGGAGCGCCGTGAAATTGCCCGTATCGTGGGTATGGGAGCGTTGAAATACTTTATCCTGAAGGTCGATGCCCGTAAGAACATGCTCTTCAATCCTGAGGAAAGTATCGATTTCAACGGCAATACAGGCCCCTTTATCCAATACACTTATGCCCGAATCCGCAGTATTCTCCGCAAGGCAAAGGGCACACAGTCTCTTCCAAAGGATTCTATTGCCCTCAATGAGAAAGAGGTGGAACTGATTCAGAAGATGAACGAGTTTGGCGCTGCCGTAGAACAGGCAGGTAAGGACTATTCACCCTCAGGCATCGCCAACTATTGCTATGAACTGACTAAGGTGTTCAATCAGTTCTACCACGATTACTCGATTCTCAACGAGCCCGACGAGCAGAAGAAGCTCTTCCGCATCATGCTGGCTAAGAACGTGGCCAAGATTATCAAGAACGGCATGGGCCTGCTGGGCATCGAAGTCCCAGAGCGCATGTAAATAAGCATCGGACTATACGGACTTGCGCGGACAAAAAGTCCGAGACAGTCCGTATAGTCCGATGCAAAAATAGAATCGCCCGATGCAAAAGAAGATGCAAAATCCGCCAGATTATCGTAGCGACACGGTATTGCCTTTGCCACCTGAGGTACGGGCAGATGCGTGGGCGGTGGATGCGGCCTGTTCGGGCAATCCCGGACCGATGGAGTATCAGGCCATCGACCTGCAGACGGGCTATCAGGTGTTCCACTATGGTCCCGTACACGGCACAAATAATATAGGTGAATTCCTCGCCATTGTCCATGCACTTGCCCTCTGCTGGAATGAGGGACTGCACAACAAGACCATCTACAGCGACTCCTATAACGCCATCCTCTGGGTCACGAAGCGCAAGTGCAAGACCAAGCTCGAGCGCACGCCGCAGACCGAACCCCTCTTCCAGATCATCGCCCGTGCCGAGTACTGGTTACAGACACATAACTTCCGCAATCCCATCATCAAGTGGGAGACCCAGAAATGGGGCGAGGTGCCTGCCGATTTCGGGCGTAAGTAATAATCATCTGATTGTCGTAGGATTCAGAACGAATTACCTCTACATTCGCAGGTATCTGTGGGGCACGGGTACCACCTGACACCGTCATCGTGGTATTCGTCTCTACACGTATCTCGTCCCACAAATTCTGCACAAGGAAAGAACGGAGTGTCTCTGCACCACCTTCGACAATGAGCGACTGGATGTTATGGGCATGCAGACTCTCAAGGTTCAATGGGTGTGCATGGTCGATGACAAGACGTTTGGGGTTCTGTCCATGCCAGTCACGGACGGTGAGTTGAGGATGGTCGCGCTCATTGGTAACACGTCCCACAAGGATGGCATCTTCCTCAGCCCGGAGCTTATGGGAGAGCATCTTCGTGAAGTCGTTGGAAATCTGCACAGGTTTGTACTGGTCATCGATAAAACCATTCGCCGTCTGCGCCCATTTCAGGATGATATAGGGGCGTTTCTCCCGATGGAATGTGAAGAAACGACGGTTCAGCTCTTTGCATTCCTTCTCCAAGACACCCACCTTAACGGCGATGCCGGCATTCTGGAGTTTCTTGATACCACGACCCTGTACCTCAGCGAATTCATCGATACAGCCTACGACCACCCGTCGCACACCCTTCCTAATGATTAGGTCGGCACATGGGGGTGTCTTGCCATAGTGCGAACATGGTTCAAGTGAGACATACATCGTTGCCTCCTTCAGCAGCGTCTCATCCTCCTGGTTCACAGAGGCAAAGGCATTCACTTCGGCATGGCCCTCGCCGCAACGCACATGATACCCTTCGCCGATAATCCTTCCGTCAGCACTCACAATCACTGCCCCCACCATCGGATTGGGCTTTGCATTCTGCCGTCCGTTCTTGGCCAGCTGTATGCAGCGTCGCATGTATTTTTCGTCGTCAGTCATAAAAACTCTTAATTCTTAATTCTCAATTAATTTGTATCTTTGAGACTTTGTCTCGAAAATAGGCTGCATCTCGGAAATGAAAATAATTCGCAAATTATTTTGCATTTCACTCGATTTGCACTATCTTTGCACCCACTATGACATATGAAGAACTCTGGCACAGACTAACCCCACTCTACGAGCCAGGCGAGGCAAAAGCCATCGTCAGGCTGTTACTCGACGAGCGCTATGGGCTGTCGTGGGCTGACGTTCTTGGGGGCAAAGTTACAGAATTATCGGCAAACGACCAAACGGAACTGGAAAAAATGATGCTTCGGCTGGAGAATGGCGAGCCCATACAATATATAATAGGTGTAGCTGACTTCTGTGGACGACAGTTTCGCGTGGCTCCTGGCGTGCTGATTCCAAGGCCGGAAACCGAGGAACTCTGTCGTTGGATAATCTCACAAAAGGGACAGTCCCCTTTGTGCGAAATCCTTGATATCGGGACAGGCAGCGGCTGCATCGCCATCACGCTCGCCCTCGAACAGCCAGATGCCCATGTGACGGCCTGGGACATCAGCGACGAAGCCCTCCGCATAGCACAAGAGAACGCCATCTCTCTTGGTGCAAATGTCTGTTTTAAGAAAGAAGACATCTTAAACATTCCTCATTCTTCGAAATACTCCCTTATCGTGAGCAATCCTCCTTATATCCAGCCGAAGGAGCGCGATGGAATGGCAGAAAATGTGCTTAGTTATGAGCCGTCGTTAGCGCTATTCGCCCCAGAGGAGAATCCCATCGTATTCTACCAGCGCATCGGCGACTATGCTTGGCAGAGCCTCCACGCAGGAGGCCAGCTCTGGTTCGAGCTGAACCCGTTGACTGCCGAGGATGTGAGTAACTATCTGCAATGCCTCGGTTTCATCGACATTGAGATCCTCCAGGACCAGTTTGGCAAACAGAGATTCCTTAAAGCCACTAAGATATGAAAAAAGCCATCACAGAACAAGAAGCCTACCTCCAACTGGCAGCCCTTTGTGCCCAAGCTGAACATTGCCAGCAGGAGATGCGCGACAAGATGCGACGCTGGGAACTCGATGAAACGGCACAAAACCGCATCGTTGCACGACTTGTCAAGGAACGCTACATTGACGACGAGCGCTATGCCCGTGCCTTCGTGAAAGAAAAGATCCGCTATAACAAATGGGGTCGCCGTAAGGTGCAGCAAGCCCTCTGGCTGAAGCACATCGACTCGGAAATCCAGCAGCGCGTGCTCGATGAAATCGACGAAAAAGAATACCTTGACGTTCTGCGACCCCTGCTGAAACAGAAGCGGAAGAGCATCCGCGCTATGAGCGATTATGAACTGCGGCAGAAACTTGTGCGCTTCGCCCTTGGTCGTGGTTTCGGATTCGACATCATCCGCCAATGTCTGGATGTGGATGACATCGATATCGACGAAGAAGACGAAGACTAAACAGTAATTGTAAATTCCCATGGTGGTTAGTTTCTGGCATAGACTGCTTGACTTGATTTCTCCACGGCTCTGCGTGGTATGTGGCCAACGGCTGACAGTCAGCGAAGACGTCATCTGTACCAAATGTAACCTGCACCTGCCTCGGACAGATTTCCATCAAGACCCTTACGAGAACGAGATGGCCAAGTTGTTCTGGCATCAGATACCGATCGAGCGCGCCACAGCCCTCTTTTACTATGAGTCGCACGCTGAGACGGCCAACATCCTCTACGAACTGAAATACAAGGATCATCCTGAGGTCGGCGAGGTGATGGGCAGGCTGATGGCCAAAGAACTGCAACCCTCAGGATTCTTCGATGGAATCGATGGAATTGTGCCCATACCGTTGGCTAAGAAGCGTCAACGGCAGCGTGGTTACAACCAGAGTCTGGAGATAGCCCGTGGCATCAGCGAGATTACCGGCCTGCCTATCTATAATAAGGTAGTTAGGCGCAAGGCCTTTGAGGGGAGTCAGACCAACAAGGGTCGATGGGAGCGCAACGAGAACGTGGAGGGTGTCTTTGAACTGAAGGATGCCTCAGTCATTCAGGGCAAGCATCTGCTGATGGTCGACGATGTGGTCACCACAGGCGCCACCGTCATCGCCTGCGTTCAGGAACTCTGCAAGGCAGGCAATGTCAAAGTGAGCGTCATTGCCCTCGGCTTTTCCAAGAGTTAACAGGCTTATATTGAATCGACAAGGCGACAGATGGTTTCCAGATAGCGGCGGTCCGTCTCGTCGAACGTTGCCAGTTCCTTGCTGTCGATATCGAGCACTGCCGTTACCTCACCCTCCTTCGAGAACAGGGGCACGACAATCTCTGAACGCGAAAGACTACTGCAGGCGATATGACCAGGGAACTGCTCGACATCTGGTACGACGATCGTCTCTTTACGCTGCCAGGCTGTACCACAAACGCCTCGTCCAAAGGGGATGTGCATACAGGCCACAGGCCCTTGGAACGGCCCCAGCACCAGCTCTTGTCCGCTGCCGTCAGACGAAGCGTCCTTCGGCATCACCCGATAGAACCCAGTCCAGAAGAATCCCATCGTCTCGTGGATGGCAGCCGCCACATTGGCCATCACTGCCACCATATCCCTCTCGCCCTCGATCAGGCTCCGTATCTGCTCCGTCAGCAGACGGTATTTCTCTTCCTTCATTTCCGTTTCCAAGTCTGCGTTTCGTAGAAGATGCCGAGATAACCTCTCACCTTCAGGTTGTTGCCTTCGAGCCAGATGGTGCACTTGTAGGTCTTGCCGTTCTTCGGGTTGTATATTTTGCCGCCTTCCCACTTGTCTTTCGATTTGGAAAGACCGCTCAAGATGTTTACGCCCATCAGTTTGCGCTCCTTGAGTTTGTTGTCGGGGTTGTGCTTATCCTTTGTTTCAGGACCCTGCTGCAGCCACACGATCTTACCATTGATCTTATCGCCCTGCTGATAAATCTCCACTTGGGCATCGCCAGCCTCCGTGATCCACTTGCCCATAATTCCCTGCGCCCATCCAGACATAGCTGCGAAGGCAAAAACTAAACTAAATAATACTTTTTTCATTGTTGTTTAAAAGTCTTTTATCTCACAATGGGGCAAAGATACAACATTTTTTGCATTTTTGTTCGTCTATTCGGAAATATTTCATATTTTTGCACGTAGAAGTTATAGTTAATATAAAGTTAAACCCTTTTCTATGAGTATGAATTTATTACTAAATGTTTCTTTTGGTATTTTTGCTTTTCTGCCACAAGGATGGGTGTTTATGATTCTAATAATGTTATTGGAATCCTTCATCATGTCTGAATTGTTATGCAAAAGCAAATTGAATAA
>JAEEGK010020105.1_pt1 | contig 14234 bp, 16 predicted proteins | sample 8958771 | NCBI WGS metagenome assembly JAEEGK01 (sample SAMN16246547, study PRJNA631951) | gut metagenome | biome: gut microbiome; feature: rumen; material: SC-attached | host: Bos | place: Iran: Karaj | collected 2018-10
AGCTGGCCGTCCAGGGTCCCAACGCCCTCAAGGCCATGCAGAAACTGACCGACGAGAACATCGTGGACATGGAGTACTACACCTTCAAGATCCTCACCTTTGCCGGCATCCCCGACATCATCCTCTCCACCACCGGCTACACCGGCGCAGGCGGATGCGAAATCTACATCCCCAAGGAAAAGGCCATCGAGGTTTGGAACGCCGTCTTCGAGGCTGGTAAAGAGTTCGGTATCATGCCCGCAGGCCTCGGCTGCCGCGACACCCTCCGTTTGGAGAAGGGCTTCGCCCTCTACGGCCACGAAATGGACGACACCGTCAGCCCCCTCGAGGCTCCTCTGGCCTTCATCGTCAAGCTGAAAGCCGAGAACAACAACTTCATCAACAAGGAACTTCTCCTCGCCCAGAAAGCCGCCGGATTCAAACGCAAAGTGGCCGGTTTTGAGATGATCGACCGCGGTATCGCCCGCAACAGCTACGAGGTCTGCAACGCCGAAGGCAAGAAGATTGGTGAGGTGCGCAGCGGCTCGCCCAGCCCCAGCACCGGCAAGAACATCGGCACCGCCCTCATCTGCGCCGAATATGCCAAGGCCGGCACCGAAATCTACATCAAGATCCGCGAGAAACTCCTCAAGGCCGTCACCGTCAAGATGCCCTTCTACGAGGGATAAGGCAATAGCATGAACACTGCGGAAAAAGTTGAATATTGGCTCGACATTGCCGACTACGACCTTGACACAGCTGAGGCAATGTACTCCACTAGCCGATGGCTTTATGTGGCATTTATGTGCCATCAGGTCATTGAAAAGACTCTGAAAGCATATTGGTGTGCCACACAGGAGGACGAACCGCCATACATCCACAACCACAAACGCCTTGCTGCAGGATGTGGACTGTATGGAAGTTTGAACGATGACCAAAAAGACTTTTTGAACACGGTATCAACATACAATATCGAAGCACGCTACCCTGAAAGCAAGGATGCCCTTGCACACAAACTTGATAAGGATGTCTGCCGATATATCATTGACCAAACCAAGACATTGCAAACATGGATAAAGGAGCAACTCTCAGCCGCGACGAAGCGTTAGACCTAGTGCGCCAGTACAAACACGTCATCACTCGTCATTTCCAGCAGGAGCCACGCGTGCTGATGTTTGGTTCATATTCCAAAGGCAATGCCAACCGCGACAGCGACATCGACGTTGCAGTTGTGGTGTCAAGTTATGGCGACCGTAAACTGGAATTGTCCAAAGCATTATGGCACGACGTCGATGACGTGAGTTTACTCATTGAGCCAGTATTGATTTCCGAAGACCATCCATCGCCGCTCTACGACGACGTGATGCGGACAGGAATCGCAGTGTAATAAATAAAACATCAAAAAAGGGGCTTGCACAGGATACTGATGCAAGCCTCTTTTAATGGTTAGTTGTGGCGGGGACTGTAAACCAGTGTGGCGAATTGTAAATCCGTCACAACTTAAAGAATATCAAACAAGTCTGATATATTCACAATCCGTAGTACGTTATGTTCCCTATCTCCACCTGATTGCGTCCACTTACTTTAATGTAGTTTCCACCATATTTTACCCACGTACTATTTCCGTTCTTATATCCTATAAATTTATCTCGGATTTTAGAAACAACCCGTGTAAGATACACATCTCCTATCGAAATATAACCGTCACTTTGTTCTGAACGAAACGAGGGGGACTGTCTCCTACCAGACCCACCACAAGTGCTACATATCAAATAGCCATAACCACGACATGTTGCACATGGCTGCTGTACTTGTTGGTAAACCCCATAATAGGGATTCCACACAGTTCCTACCACATAACCATAACCACCACATGTAGCACATCTAAGTTTTCCATAGCCACCACATGAAGGACATTGTTGAGAAAACACATTAAGAGATGAGATAAGAACAAGTACAAAAAATATTTTTTTCATGATGTATCCCTAAATATGTGTCGGGCGCAACTTCCAACGCCCTTCCGCACCCCGTCGAGCATGATACAATAAAAGAAGCGTGGTGCCGTACAATCTTCTTGTATGGAGGTCGTAGGAATTACCTTGTGATGAGAAGATGCAATATGCCCACGCCATAAGCGCAGAGCTATTACACTGATTCTGCATCACTGTGGATTTTCCTACGTTCCCATACACAGAACGAGCATAACGCTTCGTGATTTCACTGTTGAAATCGGCTGCAAAGATACACAAAAAATCCCATTCCACACAAAAAAAATGTCTCTGTGGATAAAAATCACAGAGACATTCCTGTTATCTATTATTATTGAAGTACTTATTGTCGCGACTTAATCATCGCCTTCACAGTCTTCTCGTCAAGACGATTGTTCCAAAGGGCTATCAATGTTATTAAATCGCCGTCAAGGCTGTAGATAAGCGAGACTTGCTTTATGTGAAGTATCCGCACCTCATTCTCGTTAATTGCAGACCTTCATAACTTATGCCAAGGTAAGGGAATGAACAGAGTTGGGTTACACGCTCATGTATGACCGTTTCGGCCTTACGGGCAGACTTCAATCCAAACTCGTAAAGTACATATCCAATCTCCTGTTCAAAATCTTCAAGAGCTTGGTCGAGCCATCGGTACTTATAAACCGTATCGGGCGCGTATTTGAGCGAATCCTGTCTCACCATCAATATATGATGCCTTGCCCGACTCCATCAGTTGCAGCCGTTCCTCTACAATGGCTTTCATTTCTTCTTCAGTATGAGCAATGGGTGAATCAGGATGTTGCTCTGCAGTCATGTCTTCAACCAAGTCGTCTACATGATGTTGCAGCCAACGGCCGAACTCCTCATGACTGAATATGGGCTGTAACTTCCGCAGTGCCGTTTCGTCAACTGTTATATTATATGTACACATTATTAATTACGGCTGCGAAATTACGAATATTTTTCCATTCGGTAAAAAAATATTTTTCCATGTCGCAAAAGATGCGAACTTTTGCAAACGGAAATTAAAGAAGCGAGTAATGACTCGAACTCAGGTTATGGATAAAAAACACCAACTTTTTTGGTATACGCCAGAAGATAAAAAGCAGGACATCAGCGATGCCCTATTGGTGGAACGTATACTAAACGACGGGGCGTTGGATGATTATTGAGACCTTATTTCCGCACTTGGTGGAAAACGTGTAGCATAAGTGTTCTTTTCAGCAAAAGGTCGCCAGAAAGGAAACTATTACCCAGAGATATACCTCTTCTTCTCACTTTTATTGTCAAAATATGCACAAGGAGAGTCTGAGTGAAAAACAATTGGAATTGTCAAAGGTTATATGGCACGATGTCGATAATGTGAGTTTCTTGATAGAACCTGTTCTAATTTCCGAAGACCATCCATCGCCACTCTACGACGACGTGATGCGGACAGGAATCGCAGTGTGACAAATGCCACAAGAAAAAGAGGCTTGCACGGGTGCAAGCCTCTTTTTTATGTTGTACTTTCTACATCTCATTGCGCGGAGCGCACCGGACGGATGGATTGACCGTGGCTGCGGGCGTTTTCGCAGTCCATGCCCTGAAGAGCCCAATGGAAGTAGAAGCCCCACGCCTTGCTCGGGCTGTTCGAGCCGAGTGTTGAGGTCCAGTAGAGGCCGGAGTTGTTTACACCGGAGAGATCCGTTCTGAGAATGGAACCGGCGGCGGGCAGGAAGATGGAGTTGCCGTTAGCGGCAGTGAACGTCCTTCCTCTGACACCATTCACGGTGTCCCATTCTGAGGTGGTGTTGGCAATCAGTTCTTCCCATTCCTCCTTGGTGGGAGTGCGTGCACCACTGCCCAGATTGACACTGGCGGCATCGTCCATGGCCTCAAGGACGGTCAGGGTGTCGATAGTGCCATAAGTGTCGCTGTAGTTGTACTTGGTCAGTGTCTGCAGGACCTCATAGATGCTGTTCTCCGCCGTGCAGTAGCGGTAGGTTAGCCAACGATAGTTTGTCTTAGTCTGAGTCTCGCCCCAGGCGTAAAGGCCGCCATACTCTTCGGGGGCATTGGCATCCAGATTGCACTTGGCCCACAGGAGGCCGCTCGGCAGACCGAGGTCAACCCAGTTCTCATCAACGGGGTTAGGGTTGTCAACGTCATTTCTTTCATCCTTGTCGCATGAGACCATTCCCACGCTCAGCATGGCCACAAAAGCCATCAAAAAAAATCTTGTACGTTTCATTGTGTTATATTTATTGATATTTCGCTTCTATAATTACATACTAAACCACTGCACTATGCTTCCTTAGCAGTTGTGTTCGTTATTATTATTGCGTTCGAAATCGACTGCAAAAATACATTTTTTTCCAAAATGTGGAAATTTTATTTCCCCATATCACAAATAGTTCGTATTTTTGCATGATGAAAAATACTCGTAAATGACCGAAACTAACAATAAATCTCCCCACAATATCCCGTGGCTGATAGCGTTGGTGCCGTTGGCGGTGCTGATTGCGCTGCAGGTGGTTGTCATTCAAGTATTCGGCTCCGACGCGCTGGACGGCGCGAGCCAGACGGCCTTACTCTTGTCGGCGGGTGTAGCGGTGGCTATTGCTATGATTGGTTACCGTGTGCCATGGAGTAGCATAGACAAGGCCATTTCCGACAATGTGAAGACCATCGGGTCCGCCATTCTCATACTCTTTCTTATTGGCGCCGTGTCTGGGAGTTGGATGATGAGCGGCGTGGTGCCGACGATGATTTATTACGGCATGAAGATTGTCAGTCCCTCGGTATTCCTCTTCGTCGCCTGTCTGATATGCGCTTTGGTGTCGGTTGTCACCGGCAGCTCGTGGACCACCGTCGCCACCATCGGCATCGCCTTGATGGGCATTGGCACGTCACACGGTTATTCGGTGGGCTGGACAGCCGGTGCCATCATCTCGGGGTCGTATTTCGGTGACAAGATTTCCCCTCTCTCCGACACTACGGTGCTGGCCTCGTCGGTCGGTGAGGTGCCGCTGTTCAAGCACATCCGTTACATGCTTATCACCACCGTGCCGTCGTTCACCATCGCCCTAATCATATTCCTGGTGGCAAGCCTGAGCCACACGACCGACAGCGGTGTGCAGGCGGATCTCTTTGCCGAAGGGCTGGAGAGAGTGTTTGTCATCAGGCCTTGGCTGCTTATTGTTCCGATGGTTACAGGCGTGCTGATAGCCCTGCGGCTGCCTGCCGCCATAGTGCTGTTTCCTTCAGCCTTCATGGCCGGAGTGGTGATGATCTTTGCCCAGCCCGACATTGTGGCACAGATTGGCGAAGGAAACAACTTCCGAGGTCTGATGCTTACCTATTATAGCAGCACTTCAATTGACACCGGCAACGAGGTGCTAACCAGCCTAGTGCAGACTCGTGGCATGAGGGGTATGCTGAGCACGGTGTTCCTTATCTTCTGCGCTGCGGCCTTTGGCGGAGCCCTGACGGGAGCTGGCTTGATACAAAGCCTCACGTCGGCCTTGGCGAAAGGCATCAGCGGGCGACGCTCGCTGGTGTCGACAACCGTTGCCACGGGACTATTCTCCAACATGGTCACTGGAGACCAATACCTCAGCATCGTGCTGACGGGCAATATCTACAAAAAGCTGTACAAAGAGAAAGGCTTCGAAGGCCGCCTGCTGAGCCGTTCCACCGAAGACTCCGCCACCGTCACCTCGGTGCTGATACCGTGGAACACCTGCGGCATGACCCAATCGCTGGTGCTGAAAGTGCCTACTATAGAGTATCTCCCCTACTGTTTCTTCAACCTCATTTCACCACTGATGTCCATCTGCATTGCCATGTTGGGATATAAGATTTTCCGCACCGAAGAAAAATAATTTCTCCATGTCAAGAAAAGTTCGTATCTTTGCAGTCGGAAAAAAATGTAAATAGAATTCACATGAACATCACATTTGATGATAAGGCATTGGAAGAGTTGTATCTGAAAGGGGCGACTAAAGAAAGGAAATATGCTCGGATGCCTATGAATGTGGTAAAACGATACGTAACGGTTGTAAACTACATCAAAGCGGCGAGTCGTATCGAAGATTTGTTCACTGTGGGTTCGTTACATTATGAGAAGAAAAGTGGCACACTGAATGGAGTGGAGGCAGTATGGATAACAACTCAGTACCGATTGCTATTTCACAGCAGTCCGAATAAAGACGGAATCATAGTTAACGCATTGTTGGAAGAAATATCAAAGCACTATGAATAACAATAACATAACTCCATTTGTGGTCACGCATCCCGGAGAATTGGTGCGCGATGAGATGCGTGAGCGTGGGCTGACGCAGAAACAGTTGGCAACAATGGCCGGACTATCACCTAATGTGGTGAGCGAGGTGGTAAGAGCAAAACGCAATGTTACCAAAGATATTGCCGCATCTTTGGAAAAAGCACTGGGCATTCCTGAGGCAATGTGGTTAAACCTGCAATCACAGTATGACCATGACGTCGCCGAGCAAGCCACCCGACACGAAAACGTTGTCGTCACCATCCCCGTTAGTGACCGTAACTTACTCCGCGACCTATCACGCAAGTTTGGTTGGGCTTGCATGTTGTAAATTGATTTATTAAATGGACTTCCAAGACCTATTCTGACTTTAATAATAATCACAAACATAAATTAGATCCTATGAGCATAATCAAACCTTTCAAGGGCTTTCGCCCGCCCGTCGACATCGTCGAGAAACTAGCCTCACGTCCCTATGACGTTCTGAATTCCGAAGAAGCCCGCATCGAGTGTGAGGGCAACCCCTACAGCCTGCTCCATGTCACCAAGGCTGAAATCGACCTCCCAAAAGGCACCGACGAGCATTCGCCCGAAGTGTACCTCCAGGTCGTGAAGAACTACAACCTTTTCAAAGACCTCGGTTGGCTGGTCAAGGATGAGGAGGAGAAACTCTACATCTACGCTCAGAGTATGAACCCCAAGGATGCCAACGCCAAGTGGCAGTATGGCATCGTGGCCTGCGCCTACAGCGAGGACTACGTGAACAAGGTCATCAAGAAGCACGAGCTGACCCGTAAGGACAAGGAAGAAGACCGCATGAAGCACGTCCGCCTCACCAACGCCAACGTGGAGCCTGTGTTCTTCGCCTACCCTGCCGTCGCCGAAATCGACGCCATTGTGAGCAAGATCACTGCTGAGAAGCCCATCTATGACTTCATCGCCAAGGAAGACGGCTTCGGCCATCGTTTCTGGGTCATCGACGACAAGGCCACTATCGCCCGCTTGGTTGAACTCTTCGACAAGAAGGTTCCGGCCATGTACATCGCTGACGGTCACCACCGTAGCGCTGCCGCAGCCCTCGTCGGCCAGGAGAAGAAAGAAAAGAACCCTGCCCACACCGGCAAGGAAGAGTACAACTACTTCATGACCGTCATCTTCCCCGACAACCAGTTGAACGTCATCGACTACAACCGCGTCGTGAAAGACCTCAACGGCCTCAGCACGAAGGACTTCTTCAAAGCTCTGCAAGAGAACTTCGACATCGAGTGCAAGTGCGACTGCACCAAGGACGGTGGCAAGTGCAACTGCGAGTTCCCCTGCCACTGCGAGTGCAGCACCGAGTACAAGCCCAACAAGCTCCACAACTTCTCGATGTACATCGAGGGCGTGTGGTACAGCCTGACTGCCAAACCCGGCACTTACAACGACAGCGACCCCATCGGTGTGTTGGACGTCACCATCCTCAGCAACCTTGTCCTCGACAAGATTCTGGGCATCAAGGACCTCCGCACTGACAAGCGCATCGACTTCGTTGGTGGTATCCGTGGCCTCGGCGAGCTGAAGCGTCGTGTGGACAGCGGTGAGATGAAGGTAGCCTTTGCGCTCTATCCTGTGAGCATGAAGCAGATCATCGACATCGCCGACACCGGTAACATCATGCCTCCTAAGACCACTTGGTTTGAGCCTAAACTCAGATCAGGTCTGGTGATCCACACTTTGGATTAATGCGAAGAAAAAAAGCGAAGAATTAGGAGTATTCCGAATTCCTAAACAAACGGGACGCAAGACTTGAATGCCTTGCGTCCGTTTTTTCGGGACAAAAATAGTACATTTTGTCCGTTTTTCCAAGGTTAAAACAAGTATTTTTGTCCGTTTTTTCCATAAATACCACCGACACGGGCAACACCATGCCTCCCAAGACCGCTTGGTTTGATCCTAAATTGCGCTCTGGCCTTGTTATCCATACTTTGGATTGATACTATAGTACAGAATGAAAACATGGGGCAAGAGGTTCGTCTTGTCCCGTGTTTTGGTTTTTTCTTTTCAATTTGTTTGCCATTGTAGTAAACAGCCACGCACTCCATTCGTAAGCGCGGTAGAATGTGCCCTCTCGAAACAAATGTATTTTTCCACACTGTTCCAAAGAACTACGATCTTTTTCTCGTTCTAATATTTCTTTGAGTTGTGACATGTTTTATAAAATGTTAAGTCCGCGAAAAAGTTGGCGAGCAGGGCTGGGTAGCCTGCTACCGCAGGCGCCCTGCCCGTCAACTTTTTCGCCCGTGCCCGTAACGGAACAAGGGTTAGTTCTGACGTGCAGAGCGCACTGCTCGTACAGACCGGCCGTCGTAGCGGTTGCTGCTGTACACGTAGGTGCCGCCCGAACCGAAGTCGAAGCTCCACGCGCCGTCCGGGTAGCCCGTGTGGAGCGAACTCGACCAGAAGCAGCCGTAGTCGCCTGCATAGCCGAGCCCATCGTGCCAACGGCGGCCGGCAGCGGGCAGAAAGAGCGTATTGCCGTTAGGCCCAGTGAAACGTCTCCCATTCACGCCGTTCTGTGTCGTCCATACTGAGGTACAGTAGTTGTTGAGTTCCTGCCATTCCTCCTTGGTAGGCATCCGCCCGCCGTAGTTGGCCGTGGCCGCGTCGTCGCCGGGTTGGAGGATGGTCAAGTTATCGATGAAGCCGTTGCAACCGAAACTGGAATTGGTGCAGTATTTTGTTAGACCTTTACGACTATCATTGCAAGTATACTGATAGGTACTCCAATCATAATAGCTTTTGGGCTGGGTTTCAGCCCAGGCGAAGTAGTCGCCATAGTCCTCAGGGCTACTGGCGCCCACGTTGCGTGTGGCCCAGAGCAGGCCGCTGGGCAAGCCGAGGTCAACCCAGTCGCCTTGGGGCTCTGGCGTTTCAGGAGCATGCACTGTGTCACAAGACATCACATTGCCGTTGATGTCATAAAGTTTGGCATAAAGAATATCATTGCTTGTTGGAGTCCAATTCACCGTCACTTGTCCGCTTTGGGCTATGCCATATTCGGAAGAGAGTTGGCCATTGGCCTCAAATTTCACGAACTGGGGTAAAGGTGTGAGAGCTTCCGTATTGAACAAATAGTTTTGGTCAAATACATTGAAAGTCGCCGTTTTCGTCTGTCCAGAACCTGTTAAAGAAACCTTTTGGATTCTTTTCGGGGAATGGTACAACGGTCTGTCAATGATGTTCCAGTTAGGCGTGGAATAGTGCTGTATCTCATAACCACTAAAAATAGGATGCATGATGCTAAGGCCACACGTGGCATCCAAGCCTGTGTTGCAGTCGAGGCTCCATGCGCAGAAGTCGTTTCCTTGCCCAAGCATTTCCTCCTTGAAACCTCCGCTCAATGTCGTTGTAAGGTAGGGTTTGAAGTCGAAAGAAGGACCGATAATATCATAAAGCAAAATCCTCACGCGAGGGAATGCCCAAACCTTGCCTTGTATGCTGCCACGACCTTCCACGGTGGGAGGCGTAAGGTCGAATGTATTCGAGAAAGTAGCCACAGGACTTATCCCACTGCTTTGGCTCCAGTCAAAACCTATTCGGCCATCTGCATTGTCAGTAAAGCCAGTATAGGCCGAGATTTCGCCGCCGGCAGTCACCTGTACCTCTCTGTACAAGTCAGAATTCAACTTAAGGATAACAGGCACCCCATATACCAAAAACCTAACAGTCAATGGAGGAAACAGGTTGTGTTTCCAGATGTCATAACCAGGGTTCCAACTGCAACTTCCCCAGATATCACAACGTAACATCTGTTCAGTATCGAAAGTGCCATGCAGGGCTGCATTCACATTCAAGGTCCTGCTTCTGTACCTTTCAATCAGGTTGCCCACAATCTCAAGGACCGTCCTTCCTCCGAAGTTCATGTACATCTCAATGTCAAGATCGAAATTAAAATTCATCCTTTCCATATAGATGGAGTAATTGTTTCCAGAAGACAACACCTCGCCGTCATAATTGGCTCCGAATTGCCACAAGTCGTGGGTGAAGCCCCAATCTCGCGAACGTTCCAAATCCAAGTCCCTGAAAACGCCTTGCTCATCTTGAATGAATGCAGCAACAGGATAGAACACATTCCCTTGGGCAGATGACTTGCCACCTTCGTCTGTTGTAAGGGTAAAATCCACGTCAGCGAAAATATCCGTAAGATAGGCTTCACTGGAAGTAACGTTCACTGTGTTTCCATTCACATCCACTGACTCTATGAAAACATAATGCACCACCGTGTCTTGGTCAATGGTAATGATGGAGCCAGGCTGCAATTCAGGCATCTCGCCATTAAACTGGATTTGGTAGTCGCCAATGCTATCATTCGAAGACAGCAATGTGGCATCGTTCCAGTCAATCGGAACATACATGGGATTGATGATTTCGGAGCCACGATAGATATATACGGTATCCAAATCCGTCAATGATGACCAATCCGTTCCGTTTTCGTGTATCAATTCCTGTCCGTTGGCATCAATATGGATACCGCTAACGGATTGGGTACGGTGATAGATGGTGTCGCCTTGCGTCTTGTATTTGATGATATACGGCCTCTCGTTTTGGGCCATGCCGAAAAAGCCCACCAATAAAAAGGTTATAAGGAATATAGATTTCTTCATCGCTTCAAGAATTTAATGGTTTGCTTGTTGATTCTGATGACATACAAGGTGTTGGGGGCGAATGCTGAAAGATCGATGACACATTCCTTGCAGTTCGGCTTGTTGTACACCACGCGACCCAATACATCGGAAATGATGATGTTTCCAGTGCCAGAGCTTTTCACAAACAAGTTGTCCTCACTGACATAACTGTCATCAGCATCCTCAAATTCGTTTAATGCGTTGCTTTCCGAGAAATAATATTTGACACCCTCTTCCATATAGAAACTCAGGTCGTTCACAACCATGATGGAGTCTTGGAAACGGATGTCGATATCGGCAGATAATTCATATCTGACCAATGAATTGTCGGGCAGGACGAGGTTGAAATACCGCAACTCGCCTGCGTTTTGGGCCGTAAGCCCTTGGCATAAAAGAAATGCCATAATCAGGAAAAACAAATGCTTTTTCATATAGGATTCGTTATTTTTTAAGATTTTTGCAAAGGTACACTGTTTTTACATACGAAAATATACAATCGATTTATTTAGAAAAACTGCACCACCTCCTCCAACGGCCTATGTTCAGGCTGGCGAGGCTCGCCCGACCTGTAGCCTAACGAGATGACCGCCATAATCGCTTCGTTTTCAGGAATGTTAAACAGGGTTCGCAGGGCATCGGAATCACGCATGCCCATGATGAGCGTGTCGAAGCCTTTGGCGCGGGCCTTCAGGATGAAATAGGCATTGCTGAGGCCGTTGTCGTAGGCACCCCAGCCATCGCCCACCTCGTTAGTCTGTTCGCCACGGAAGAAGCCCGACTTGCCTCTCTCGTAAGTGGAGACAATCAACACTGGCGCACCAGCGATGTTCTGCTTGTTGCGCTCACCCACGAGATTCGCCACCGCTTCGACTTTCTCAGGACTCATGGCCACATAGTATTTCGAAGGCTGCTGGTTGGCCCAAGATGGAGCTTCCTGTGTGGCAATGAGCAATTCTCGCACCTCTGCCTCGCTGATGGTCTTCGTGGCATCGTAGCTGCGGACGCTTCTGCGGGTTGCCAATACCTCATCAAAAGAAACCACATTGGTAGTAGTCGTTTCATCGTTGTTTTCTTTGTTGTTCGAGCAGCCAGTGAGCATCAAGAATGCCAATATTGCCGCAAAAAGTAAAGTTGATTTTGTGTTTTTCATGTTTTGATAAGATTTAAAAGTTAGTTTGAGGCAAAGGTAGGAAAAAACAACTCCACAGCAAGAAAAAAACGTACCTTTGCAAAAACAAAACAATGGACAAAACACCTGTCAATATCAGTCCCAACCTCATCAAGCACTACGCCGACTACCTGCGTCTGGAGCTTTCGTTGTCCGACAACAGCGTGGAAGCTTATTGCCACGATGTCCATTTGTTTTTGCAATACCTTGAATGTAGAGACGGTGTGCACACCGTCTCTACTGCCATTGACGATATTACACAAGATACCATCGAGAATTTCTTCGCCTATCTCTTTGACCTCAATATCGGAGCCACCTCACAAGCACGTATCCTGTCGGGGTTGAAGTCGTTTTGGCGTTACCTGACCCAAGAAGAAATCGCCGACAAAGACCCCACTTTGCTCATCTCTTCACCCACCCTAGGACGGCATCTCCCCGAAGTGCTTAGCTACGAGGAAATCCAAAAAATGATTGACAGCATCGACCTTAGTCAACCCAATGGACACCGTAACAAGGCCATGATTGAGGTGATGTACGGCTGCGGACTGCGTGTTTCGGAACTCATCGGATTGCAAATCAGCAATATATACAAGGAAGACGGCTTCCTGCGCATCATCGGAAAGGGCAGCAAGGAAAGGCTCGTCCCCATCGGCGACAGCAGCCTGAAAATCCTCTACCAATACATCGAAGGCGCGAGGCTGCATGTCACACCTAAGCCCAAATTCACCGATACCGTGTTTTTGAACAGTCGAGGCACAGGCCTCACGCGTCAAATGGTCTTCTTAATTGTCAAGGACCTCGCCGAGAAAAATGGCATTGACAAAGTCATCAGTCCACACACGTTTAGGCATAGCTTTGCCACCCATTTACTGGAAGGCGGCGCCAACCTGCTTGCCGTACAGCAAATGCTCGGCCACGCCAGCGTAAGCACGACGGAAATATACACGCATATCTCCGATGAACTGCTACGCGACACGTTGACGACTTATCACCCGAGATTTAAGAAATGATTTGGCTTTTGGCGTAAAGGCTTTTAGCTATTAGCAATTAGCTGTTAGCCTAGATGCTACTAAGCTAATAGCTAACGGCTAAAAGCTAAGAGCCAAAAAGCCAAAACAAACAATTCAACACCTAAACAATTAAACAACCAACAAAACCGTTATCTTTGCAAAAAATATCCACCATGGACACCACAAAATACGACTTCCTGAAAGGCTTACGCCCCGACCGTTTCTTCCTCTTAGCCGGCCCTTGCGTCATCGAGGACGAAACCTTGCCTCTATTCATCGCAGAGACCTTGAAAAACATCTGCCAAAAACTTGACATCCCACTTGTTTTCAAAGGCTCGTACCGCAAGGCCAACCGTTCAAGATTGGACTCATTCACCGGCATCGGTGACGAGAAAGCCTTAAAGGTGCTGCAAAGAGTAGCAAAGGAATTTGAGCTCCCCGTGGTGACCGACATCCACGCCGCAGAAGAAGCCGCCATGGCCGCTGAATATGTCGACATCCTACAGATCCCTGCTTTCCTCTGCCGCCAGACTGACCTCCTCGTGGCCGCTGCCAAGACGGGTATGACCGTCAATATCAAAAAGGGACAATTTCTCTCTGGCGAAGCCATGGGCTTTGCCGTCGAAAAGGTGCGCCAATCGGGCAACGACAAGGTCATGCTGACCGAACGCGGCTCCATGTTCGGCTATCAGGATTTGGTGGTGGATTACCGCAACATAGCGGCCATGCAGAAGTTTAACGTGCCTGTCATTTTGGATGTCACGCATTCGCTTCAGCAGCCGAACCAGAGCAGCGGTGTCACAGGCGGACAGCCTGAACTCATAGGCTTGATTGCCAAGGCAGGCATCGCGGCTGGTGTCGACGGCATCTTCATGGAGGTTCATCCAGAGCCTAAAAAAGCCAAGTCCGACGGTGCGAACATGCTCCGTTTAGACTTGGCTGAATCTCTTTTGAGCCAACTGGTGAGGATCAAGGAAGCGGTTACTGCATCCGCATGTTGACAATCTGACCCGTTTTCGTGTCAAATACCAGTCTCGTATTTTGAATCGGTGCCATCAGCATAGCTCCCAACTGATTGACGAGCACCCTGTCCTCAACCAAAGTCTTCCCATCAAGCATCACTTTCACATTCGCCATCTCAGGAACACGATAGAACAC
>JAEEGK010020107.1_pt1 | contig 14234 bp, 8 predicted proteins | sample 8958771 | NCBI WGS metagenome assembly JAEEGK01 (sample SAMN16246547, study PRJNA631951) | gut metagenome | biome: gut microbiome; feature: rumen; material: SC-attached | host: Bos | place: Iran: Karaj | collected 2018-10
TTATTATTATTATTATAAATTACAGAATTTAAATAATTATTAAAAAATTTTTCAATTTTATTTATATTATTAATTAATAAATTATAATTTGTTTGATTTATATTATCTATATTTTTATTACTATTAATTTGATTATAAATTTTATTTCTAATATTATTATTTATAGAATAAGAAATAATTTTATTTTTAATATTATTTTTTTTAATTTCATTTGTTTTTTTATATTCAATACTATTTTTATCAATATATGATAATTTTTTATTTGATTTTTGACTTTGATTTAAATTATTTGTATTTTTAACAAAAGTTTTTTTATAATTTTCATAAACAAAATTTTTATTATTTTTATTATTTGGTGAAATATTTCCTTTAAAACTATTATTTTTATTTATTCTTTTATTTGAATATGTTTCAATTGTATTTTTTTCTTTTAAATGAATTTTATAATTTTTAGTCTTTAATGGTAAATTTTTATATGAATTGCAATTAAATAAAGTATTTTGACTATTATTTTTATTATTAATATTATTCGAAGAAGAAATTTTAATAAATTTATCTAAATATTTTGTTGTTTTATTTTTATTTGATATTTTTTCATTTTGAATTTCTAAAGAAATTTCTTTTTTTTTTAAATTTTTTATAATTTTTACACTATTATTATTATTAATGTTTTTGTTTTTTGAAGTTGATAAAGAATTATTTAAATTATTTATGTTATTTAATAAATTTATTTTTTTTAAAAATGAATTTTTAAATAAATTAATATTTTTGTTGCTATTATTATTATTAGAATTAAATGCTTCAATATTAATACTTACATTATTATTTGATTTATCATATAAATTATAATTATTATTTTTGATTAATTTTAATTTATTATTTTTTAATTGTTCATTTACGATTCTAAATGGTTCTGTCTTTTTAAAAGCATAATTGAATGTATTTTGATTATTTAATAAATTTGTTTTTGAAATTTTTTGCTTTTCTAATTTAGTTGAAATTTGTTCTTTTGAATTATTTATTTTTTTATAATAATAATTATCTTTTTTAGGAACAGATTTTTTATAAGAATTTACATTATTTAAGGATATTTGTAATATTTTATTTGATTTAGTATTATTATTATTAGTTGATTGATTTGAATTTGATATTGAATAATTTGTAGAATTTGATTCATTTTTTGAAAAAATTATTGGATTTCTCTCAATATTTTTTTTCATTTTATTATTTTTTATTATTAAAAATATTTAAATATTTTAAATTAAAAGTATAATTTTTATTTTATTTTTATAAGAATTTTTTAGGATATTTTTATAATATTTTTAATATTTAATTAAAAAATTATTATAATTATTTAATTTTATCAATTTTTAATAGATTTTTATATTTGTTTAATAACTTTTTAATCTTAAATTAAGAAAAAATATAATAATTTAAATTTAATATTTAAATAAAAATAATTATTTCAATAAATTTATTCTTTATAATATGAATGTTTTTATTCTAAATAATTCTTAAATTTCCTTATTTTTTCACTAGTTTGAAAAATATAATGTTCTTTTAAATCTAAATTTAATAAATAATGTATTTTATTTTGAATAATGATTTTTTGTTTTTTAATATCTGATTTTAATTTATTTGAATCAATAATATATTCAAAGAAATTATCATTTAATTTAGTAATTTCTTGAAAAAAAATTAATATTTCAATAAAATAAATAATATAAAATTGAAATTGATGAAATAATTCTTCTTTATTTAATTTAAATTCTCCTTTACAAATAAATATAATAACATAATAAATTAAATCTGTAATACAATCAATCATTTTCAAAGAAGTTTCTTTTTCAAAAATTTCATTTTTTGAAAAGTCAAAATATTTAAGAAAATTTTTTTTTGCAATTTTACTTTTATTTGAATTATCAAATTTCCTTAAAATATTATTATAAATAAAATCAACTTTTTTTTTAATTTCTTCAATATTTTCTTTATTTAATATATTATCATTTTTATTTTCTTTAAAAATTTCAATTAAATTTTTCATATATTGAATATTATAAAATTGATTATTTTCTTTAAAATTATATTGTAATCTTATTAATTGATTTGAATTATTTATTTGTCTACATTGATAATTTATAATTTGACAAAGGAAATTTTTTAAAATTAAAAATGAAAAAGACAATAAATTAGAATATAAAATAAATATCCAAGTAAAATAAATTGTTATTCTAAAAACAAATAAACTTTTCATTTCAAAAATAAAATAAACAAATAAACAAATAAAATAAATTAAAAACAAATCAAAAGAATTTAAAATTCCTTTTTTAAAACAATTTTTAATAAAATCAATTCTATTAATCTAAATAAAATAAATAATAAATTTTACTTCAATTTCATTCCATTTAAATAATTCTTTACTAGAAATACTTTTAATAGAAAATAAAGCAGACATTATCATTAAAATAAAATTACTGTTAAAATTATCATTTTCCAAATAAAAAATATAATTGTCAATTGAATAAGACATTGATTTTAAAATATTTAAATTTATATAATTTAAAAAAGTAATTGCAAAAATTGAAAAAGTTGTTTTGTTAGGAATTAAAAATATTTTTATCATTATTTCAAAAAAGCTATATTGTGAATTTGATTGAATAAAAAGTTCCATTTGAAAAAAATCAATAAATATTAAAAAGAAATAAATTTGAATATAACTTAAAAATTTAAAATTTAACACAGAGAAAAAACTAAAAGGCCAAAAATGAGTTAAATAAAATAAAATAAAAAGGAAAATGAATAATAATAAAAATTTCCATATTTGAAAAGAAATAAATCTAAGATAATAAACACTTTGCATTTTATCATTAAAGGAATTATTATTGAATAGAAAATTAAAATCCATTTTTTAAATTAATTTAAAAAAAAATTTTAAATAATTATAAATAATAATAATTATTTTAAAAATGGAAAAGAAATCATCAAGTCCAAACCAATTGAAATTAATTCAACTAAAAAAAAATAGTAATAATAAACATTTATCTTTAAAAAAGCAGAAAAACCAAATTGAAAGAGGAAGAAAATTATTTGAAATTCCATTTAGAAATTATTATTATAATGAATTTAACATAACAAAAATATCTAATAATAAAAATGAAAAAAATATAAAAAGAAACATATCAAAGAAATCATTATTAAAAAGAAATAAAACTCGAAGAAGAAAAAGCATAAATGATTCATATTCTAATTATTCAAATTCTTCATCATGTTCATCAAGAGAATATAGAAAAAAAAAAAATAATATATTTAATGATAATTCTGAATTTAGAGATTATCCTTCAAGAAAAGATGTTGGATTAAATTCAAGTGAAGATGAAGATTCAATTGATTATTCTATTTTAGAAGATAATAATTTTAGTAGTGAAATTGAAAGAATATTAATTGAAATTTATAATAAAAATATTTCTATTATTAGTAGTAATAATAATAATGATATTTTCAAAAATAAAAAAGGAAATGAAATTATTGGAATTGAAAAACAATTTAATTCTTATTTAAAGAAATTGAATGTTAAATGTAATTTATTAGTTTTAAAAATTTTAAGTGATAAAATAAGAGAATTAATAAGTAAATATAAAGAAAAAATTTTAGAAATTCCTGAAGTTAAAAGAATATATGATAAATGGTTAAAAAAAAAAGAAAAAAATAAATTTGAGAAATTAAGTTTAAAAATTAAAAATTGGATTAATGATATTTATAATTCTTCTTTTGAATTAAATAATTTAAATGAATTACAATATGAAAATTTATTTATTAAAAATACAATGATTTTAAAACCAAATGAAGAATTAAGTGAAAAAGGAATTACTCATGTTTTATTAAGAGAATTAATTAATATTCAAAAAACTTTAAAAATTTCTTCAAAAGAAATTGAAAATATATTTAAATATCCTTTAAGTTTATTAAAAGATGATTTAACTGGAAAAAAAAATTATTTTTCTATTGAAAAAATCCAATTAGAAGAATTTGATAAAATTATTTTAAAAAATGAATTTATTTCTTTAGTTCTTCTTCAAATTAAAGTAATTTTTGGTCAATTAAAAATTTCTGAAATAACAAAATTAATTGATGAAGTTGAAAAATACAAAGATAATCATAATAATGAAAAAACAAAATTCGATGAATTTTTATTATTGAAATTAAAAGAAAATTTAGAAAGTAAAATAAATAAAAATAATTCTAATTATGATTCTAAATTAAATTCCAAAGAAAATAATAATGAAATAATAAATTTAAATTCAAAAGAAACTCTTGCAACTTTAAATTCTTCTTCTTCTGTTGAATCAGTTCTAGAAAAAAATGAATTAAATAATAATAATAATTTTAATAATAATATTGTAAATAATATTAATAATAATATAAATGATAATTTTAAAGATTTAGATGAACTTGTTAAATATATTAGTGAAGGTGAAAATGAAATTAAAAAACCTAAAAAGAAAAAAAATAAAAAGAAAAAAAATAAAAAAATTGAAGATACTGAAGAAAAAAAAAGTGAAAATTATATTGATGAAGATGATCAAGAATTAATTAATGCTAAAAGAGATTTAGAAAAATCTAGTGTATATTATTATTCATTTAATAAAATTAAACCTATATTATCTAAAGAATTTCTTGAAAAATTAAAACAATAAAATAATATTTTTTTTATTCCCTTTAATAAAAATTATTTATAGTAATGATATATTTTCACATATCATAAATTAATTTAATTGATTTATATTTTTGTTTTATAATTTATTTCACTTCTAATAATTATAAAATTATTATTTAACTTAATCCCATAAAAAATAAGTGAAAAAATAAGGTTAAATTCCCAAAATAAATAAATATTTAATTAAAAAAAAATAAATTTTAAATAAATAAATTAAAAAGCATTTCTTTTAACAAAAAAAAATGGCAGAAGAACATTTAAGTCTCGAAGTTCTAATATCTGTAGTTCTTTTAGTATTATATGTAATAGCAGCTCCCGTATTTGATAAAATTCATTTTCACTACATGCATGAATCAGGAATGGTAATGCTTTTAGGAATAATAATAACTTTGCTAATAAAAATATTTTCTCCATCATCAGACTTTACAAAATCCTTAGAATTTTCAGACAAAATATTTTTTACATATATATTACCTTTAATAATATTTGGAGCAGGGTATAATTTAAAAAAAAGATCATTTTTTAAATATTTCATGTATATATTTTTATTAGGAGTAATAGGAACATTAATAGCATTTTTATGGGTAGCACCAGTAACATATTTTTTTAATAAATTTCAAAGATTTACATTATCATCATCAAAATATGATTATGATTCCTTAATACAATATGGTGGAATTCCAATAGATAAAAAAACACGTGAAAGATTAATATATCCTTTTAATGATACATATATAAAAGCAAATAACATAACTAAACCGAATTTAAAAGAGAATCCAATATTATTAGATATGTCAATATTAGATGCATTAAAATTTGCGGCAGTAATATCAGCCACAGATGCAGTAGCAGCATTAACATTTATTCATGAAGATACAGAACCAAAATTATTTTCAATATTATTTGGAGAAGGAGTTGTTAATGATGCAGTTTGTATTGTTATATATGATATTATTAAAAAATTTAGTGAAAGTGGAGAACCTTTCACTGGACATACAATAATAAGTATGTTTGGTACTTTCTGTAAATTATTTGGATTATCTTTCTTCATTGGATTAGGTATTGGATGTATTGGTTCCTTATGTTTAAAAAAATTAAAAAGTTATAATATTGGAAGAGAAAATGAATGTGCTTTAATATGTTTATTTGCATATTTATCATATATATTAACAGAAGAAATGGAAATGTCACCGATAATAGCATTATTATTTAATGGAATATTTAATTCTCATTATTCATTTTATAATTTATCATTTCAAGCAAGAGAAGAATCAAGTGTCTTAAGTAGAGTATTAAGTGGAATAGCAGAAGCATTTGTATTTGCATATTTAGGTTTAACAGCAATTCATCATTTCTCAGTAGCATTTTCATGGTCATTTATGATATTTGAATTAATAACAGTAGTTTCAGGTAGATTTGTTTCTGTATATGGAATATGTTTCCTAATGTATTTATTCGGAGCAGATAATTTCAAATTATCATTTACTGAAAAAGGAATTGCTGCTTGTAGTGGAACTATAAGAGGTGCTATTGCTTTTGGTTTAAGTATTTCTATTGTTTCGGATAAAAAATTAAATCGAGATATTCTACTATCTACAACTTTAAGTCTTGTCTTCATCTCTACTATTGTTTTCGGAGCTTTAATGCCTTATATTATTAAATTTTGGAGAGGATTTGAAAATAAGGAAAATGAGGAAAAAATACAAAAGTTAGATTATGTTAATTTAGATAATAATGATAATATTAATTTAAATGAAAGTGTTCGTTTTAGTTATTTACATCCTAATTTTGATACTGGAATTGAACAATTTAGTAAAGAAAAAGATTTAGAAGTTTTAAAAAAAAGATTAAGTTATTGGTTAGGAACTTATTGGCTTCAATTTGATGATGCTTATGTTAAACCTAAATTAATTTGTAATTGGCCTGAAGTGAAAAAAGAACATGATGAAATTAGTCAAGTTATTAAAGAAGTGATTAGGAAATATTTAGAACAAAAAAAAATAAATAAAAGCTCTGATTTAGTTCATTCTGGAAATGATGATATTGACGATTATAATACTGAATATATTCAATTAGAAGGAGATATTAAAGGAATGAAAAAAATTTCAAGAGATGAAATTATGAATAAATAATTATTATTTAATGTTTATTTCGGTTTTTTTATATTTTTTTATGTTTTAATTATATTTTTTGTTTTTGAGTTTTTTTTGTTTTTTATTTAAATTTATTATTATTTTTCTTGTTTTTTTATATATTTTTTTTAAATGAGAAAGTTAAAATTATCGGATTTTGAGATTGAAAAAATTATTGGGAAAGGTTCTTTAGGAAAAGTATATAAAGTTAAAGAAAAAATAAAAGGATATAATTTTGCTTTAAAACAAATCGGAATAGATACTTTTACAAAAGAAGATTTAAAAGAAGTGGAAAAAGAAATAGAATATTTTCATAAAATGAAATATTATTCTACACAATTATATTACACTTATAAAGATGATGAATATTATTATTTTATTTTTGAATTATGCGATGGTACTTTACTTTCAGAAGTAAATAAAAAAAATGGTTTTACAATTCCAGAAATAATAAAAGTTTTAAATCAATTAAATTACATATTAAATCAATTAAATGTTGAAGATATAATATTAAGAAATTTAAAATTAGAAAATATTTTAATTAAATATTGTAATAAAGAAAAAACAAAATATAAAATAAAATTAAGTGATTATGGTTTAGGAAAAAGAATAAATAATTTAAATAAAAATAATTTTATTTCATATGATAATCCAATGATTTTTCCTCCAGAAGTTATTTTAGAAAATAATTATAATTTAAAATCAGATTTATGGTCGATTGGAATTTTAATATATTATATGTATTATAATGAATATCCTTTTATTGAAAGATATTATTCAGAAATAATAAAGAAAGAAATTAAATTAGAAAAAATACCAAAAGATGAAAATTTAAAATTTTTATTAGAAAATTTAATTAAAAAAGATATAAATAAAAGATTATCTTGGGAAGAATATTTTTCAAATCCTCTTTTTCAAAATAATTATTTTACTTGTGAATATAAAATAGAAAAAAATGATTTAAAAGAACCAATTCAAATATTAAATTGTTATGACAAAGAAAAAAAAGATGCTTTTGGTTTTGATAATAAATTAAATGATAAAGAAATAATTGAAAATTGTGAATTATATATAAATAATAAAAAAACAGATTTTTGTTTTCAATTTAAATTTCCAGAAGAAGGAAATTATAATATTAAAATAATATTAGATCAACCTTTATCAAATACAAGTTTTTTATTTTATAATTGTAAAAATTTAATTTCTGTTGATTTATCTAATTTTAATACTTCTTATGTTGAAGATATGAAATGGATGTTTGCTAATTGTACAAATTTAACTGAATTAGATTTAAGTAATTTTAATACTAAAAATGTTATTAATATGGGAAGAATGTTTTTTAATTGTCCTTTATTAAATAATTTAGATATTTCTAAATTTAATACTAAAAATGTTAAATATATGTATAGTATGTTTTCTGGATGTTTAAAATTAAAAGATATTAATGTAGAAAGCTTTATTACTGATAATGTTATTGATATGCATTATATGTTTTTTAATTGTAAAAATTTACTCAATTTAGATTTGAGGAAATTTAATACTTTTAATGTTAAAAATATGAAATTTATGTTTTCTCATTGTTCTCTTTTGAAAGAATTAAATATTGAAAATTTCTTTACTGAAAATACTAAAACTTTAGAAAAAATATTTCATAAAATCAATAAAAAATGTCATATTATTACCCAAGATAAAAAACTTTTAAGTATTCTAAATAAAACAATGATTCTTTAATTTAATTTAATAAATAAATAATTATATATATATAATTTAATTATTTAATTTTTTGAGTCAACTGTTTAAATTTATTTTTAAAATATTTAAAAAATAAAAAAATGTTTAATTTCACAGAATTAGCTTATGTACTAAATGGAACATCAATATGCTTATTAAACTTAAAAAATAAATTATATTTATCATTAGATATGTCAAATTACAAGTTCCAAGTATCAGGTTATCATCCATATTTAGCAAATCATAATTTTGAAAAAGAAATAAAACAAATATCAAAATTTACAATAGTATTATCATCAATGCCAAATTATACATTAAACTCTCCAAAATCAATAATTACTTTTGGAACTCAAATTTCTTTAATGGCACCAAATAATATGTTTTTAGTAGCAACAAATAATGGAGAATTAAAATTAGAATCTTTAAAAGGAGATATGACTTTATCATCTATGAATTTACCTATTAATAGTAAATTTACTATCATTGATCCTTATAACCAAAATAATTTTTCAAAACCTATTTTATTTAATGATGAATTCCTTCTTAGAAGTACTTTTGGAGGGTATTTATCTTTAATTAATAAAGATAATAATAATAATAATAATTATGAATCTAATAGTAATCAAGTTATTACTAATTGTATGGTTATTATTGAAGAAAGTATATGGAAAATTATAAAAACTAATGTTCCATATATTCCAGATTGGGTTTTTAAAAGAAAGTATTTAAATTATAATATAAATTCCTATTTATATACATTAGAAAATTCATTTATGAATAAATCTAAATTAAATTTACCAGGAAATAAAAATTCAGAAATAACTTCAATAATAGATAAATCAAAGCCGAATTTATCTACATTAAGTACAAATTTACAAGATAAATATTTAGTAGATGATATATTATTAACAATGTTAGGTTTAGAAGGGAATTATATTAAAAGAGTAATAACTCATACAAATTTTAAAGATTTTAGAGTAGAATTTCAAGTAGAACCTTATTTAGAAAATCCAACATGTGATCCTCCTTTATTAAGTTTAGTAAATTTACTTTTACCTTTATCATTCTATTATAATTCAATAACAAATTTTTTAAATATTCATTCAAATATAGAAACAGGATTAATAGGAAAATCTTTTTGTTTAGGATTAAAGAAAATATTAAGAGAATATATATTATTTGTTAATCAATTAGATTGTCAAAATAAAATAGGAAATCCAAATTTAAATTTACAACAACTTTGGTGGCTTTGTCAACCATGTATAAAATTATTAGAAAATTTACATGAATTATGTCAAAAATGTTCAATGATAAAAGGAGGAGCTTTAATAAATATAATTTATTCAGTTTATTTACATGAAACTGATCATCAAATGAAAAAAATGTATAAATATTTATTAGATAGAAGCTTTGTTCCTTATTTTGATATGTTAAAATTATGGACTTGTCATGGTTATTTGGAAAATGAACATGAATTTCAAGAATTTATGATTATGAGTCCTAAGGATTATAATAAGGAAAATGTTAAACAAAGTTATTTAGATTTATTTTGGGAAATGAAATTTAAATTAAGTCATTTACATATTCCTGAATTTTTAAATAGAGTTGCTGAGAAAATTTTATTTATTGGGAAAAGTTTAAATATTATTAGAGAAACTGGGAAAATTATTCAATGCCCTTTTGAAAAAGAATTTGAAAGTTTTAGTACTAAAGAAGAAGGGATTAAAATTATTAATAATAAAAAAAATATATTTGATAATAATAATAATATTAATGGATATAATAATAATGGGAATAAAAATAATGATTTAAATAATATTAATTATAATAATGTAAATGTAAATATAGAAAATAATCAAATGATATTTGAAAATGAGAGATTAATACAATTTGAAAAATTAATAAATAAAATATATGATTGGACAAATGATTCTTTAAGACATATATTATTCAAAGAAAAAAATTTAGATTCTTTATTAAAATCATTTAAAAAATTTTACTTAATGGAAGCAGGAGATTTTTTTACAGAATTAATAGATTCTTCAAAAGATATGTTTTTCCTAGAAAAGAAAAATATAAATTTTGAGAAATTAAAACTTCAAATTGATAATTCTTTAAGAATAACAAGTATAAATTCAGATATTAATAAAGACCATTTTTATTTTATTTTATCGAATATGGCAATTTCAATGGAAAAACAATATTTAGATAAATATTCTGAAATATTACAATCAAATGAAACTGATATTAAAAAAATTACAGAAAAAATTTATGAAATTGATAACATTCAAATTGGTTTAGATTTAGAAGATATGAAAGTGTATGAAACATTAAATTTAGAATGCAAAATTGATTGGCCTTTAAATTTAATTTTTTCTAAGAAAAATATAATAAAATATAAAATATTATTTAGACATTTATTAAGAATGAAATTTTTAGAAAAAGAATTAAATGATGTTTGGTTAATTGAACAATATTTTAAAGATGATAAATTTCAAATATATTTAAAAGAATGTAATTTTTTAAGAGATAATATGTTAAATTTTGTTAAAAATATAATATATTATTTATTTAATGAAGTAATTGAACCAAATTATATTTTACTTCAAAAAAATTTAGAAAACTCTTCTTCAATGGAAGAAGTAATGAAATATCATGATCAATTTTTAAATAATTGTATTAATGAATGTTTATTAGGAAATGAAAATATTTTAATTCATTTAAATAATATGATTCAATGTATTTCTTATTTTTCTAAAATTATTACTAGATATTTTCAAAATATTTTAATTAAAGAAAATGAAATTCATCAAGAAAATATTGGAAACAAATATATGAATATTACTAATGAATTTGATAGAAAAAGATTAAGAAAAAAAGAAAAAATTCAAGCTGTTGAAAATTTTTTATTACAAGGAAAAGATAAATTTAAAAATATGTTTGATAAATTTAAAGAAGGTTTTGAAAAAAGATTTCAAAGCTTTTTAAATGAAATTAATAAAATTAATACTTCATATAATCCTCATTTAACTAATCTTCTTACTAAATTAGATTTTAATAATTATTACTGTGATAGATTTAATAAAATGATTTAAAAAAACAAAATTATATTATTAATAATAATAATAAATAATAATTAATAAAATAATTTTTTCAATTAATTATCAATTATAATGAATAAGCCTTTTATTTAAAAAGTAAAATTTTTTTATATTCAAAAAAAATTTAAAAAAATTCAAAAAACAAAAATGATTTATTGAATTTTCATCATAACATTATAAAATTCATCAAAAGAAATAAAACCAGGTTCTTCAGGATTAATACTATTAATCATTTCTTCAATTTCATTAGGACCACATTCAAGTTCTAATTCTTGAGCAACTCTTTTAAAATTATCAACACTTAATTTTTCTTTTATATTTGAATTTCCTAAAAAAACAATATATAATTTTTTTACATCTTCATAATTTTTACACGTTACTTTTGCTCCCATTATATCTATAAATTTTTTAAAATCTATTTTTTTTATTCCATTTTCTATTAATTTATTTATTGACTCATTTTTACTTAATATTCCTAAATCATTTAGTGATTTTTTTAGTTCTTCTGGTGTTAAATAATTTTTTAATTCTATATCAAATAAATCAAAAGCTTCTTTTAATTTATATATTTCTTCTTCTGTTAATCCAGATTTCAAATATGGCTTTATATTAAAAGAAGAATATTTTTTACGATATTTATTTATTTCTTTTTGTTTATCATTACTCATTTTTTTTATTAAAAAGAAAAAAGTTTTAAATTTTTTAAGAATTCAAAGTTCAATTTTTTTTCGAAAAAAAATATGTTTTATATTTTCTAATTTGAAATAATATAAAAATAAATTTTTAATATAGATTATAATTCATTTAATTAATATTATATAGCAAAAAAATAAATGAATTCATTTAAATTAAATTTAATTTAAAATTAATACTCCATTAAACACTTAAATTATGAATCTTAAAATTTAAATAATTAAAAAAATGAATAATATTCACTTATAAATCCATAACATCATTTTCATTCTCATTATTAATTTCTCTTTCATTTTTTATTAAATCTTTTTCTTCTTCATCAAAATCTAATTTCTTCTTATTTAAAACATATAAATCATTAGAAGCAATTAAAAAAGCAGAATAAATAACTTTACATAAAATAAGATTTCTAATTAAAATTAAATTATCTCTTCTTTTATATAATTGATTTCCTCTAATATTATCAAGACAATAATAATCAAAATTAATTTTATCTAAATATAAATATGATATTAATTCAATAAAAAAAATAATTATAGGTAAAATAATTGATAAAGTTAAATATGTAAAAATTGACCAAACAAATGAAAGATAAAGAAAAGGAATAATACAACTTAAAATAAGTGAAAATAAACAGAAATTTTTTGATATTTTATTCCAATAATTAAAATATTTATATTCTCTCATATTAATATTTTTATTGTTAATGCATTTAAAATCTACTCCATAATAATTTCTACTTAATAAATAATATTCTTCATTTAAAACTTTATAATAAGAATTTCCTGCTTTTTTTAAATCAATATTATTTTCATTATATACATCTTTTCGAATTTTAGAATCAATCAAATTAGAATAAATTTTTTCATATAATTCTCCATTAAATTTTTGTTTACAACCATATCTTTTATAATTATTATCATATTTATATTGAGGAATTTTAGTATTTAATTCATAAGGATTAATACAAGGATAACCTAAACTTAAAGAAATATTAACAACAATATTATTAGAAATATCTTCATTAGTATAATGTAAATATTTTCCATTATTTAAATTTAAAGTAACATAAGAATGATCATTAGGAGGATTTGATTCTTTATTAATTATTATTTTGTTAATTGGACAATCATTATATTTCTCTGTACACATTATTCTATTATTTGTATCTAAAATTCCACATTTTTTAAAACCAAATTTACATTCTTCATTAAAATCAACTGAATTTCTTAATAAACTTTCATATTTAATTTCTTTATTATTATTAATATAAAATTTATTTCCATCCCAAATATATATTGGAGTATAAGGAGATATATTTCCTCTTTTTTGACATCCTGTTTCTTCATCACATTCTTTTATTGAATGAGATCCTGAATGATATCCTATTTGATATAATATATTATTTTCTTTTGATATTGTATTTATTGAATATATTGGATAATTTAAATTATCTTCTAATAATATTATTAAACTATCAAAGGAATTTTGAAATTTAGAATATATTACTGAAGAAAATGTTATGTAAAATGCTAAGGATAAAAAATTGAGAGTTATCATAAATCCATCTAAACTCATTTTTTTAATTGTTTAATTTTTTATTTTTTAAAAAAAATAAAAATTAAAGATAATGAAAATATAATGCTTTTATTTATTTTAAAAGAAATCAATGGTTAACTTTTTTTAAAATAGTTAATATTTTAAATATATAAAATTATTGTTTATAAATAGTATTTTTTAAATGAATAAAAAATGACTCAAATATAATATAATTGGGGATTGGGGATTGGGGATTGGGGATTGGGGATTGGGCCCAATCCCCCATCCCCCCATCCCCACTCCCCAAACCCCCCAATCTTTAAT
>JAEEGK010020108.1_pt1 | contig 14233 bp, 6 predicted proteins | sample 8958771 | NCBI WGS metagenome assembly JAEEGK01 (sample SAMN16246547, study PRJNA631951) | gut metagenome | biome: gut microbiome; feature: rumen; material: SC-attached | host: Bos | place: Iran: Karaj | collected 2018-10
GACATTTCAATAAATTTGAAATTTTAATCTTTATCATCTTTTGCTATTTTAAAATAAAAATTAGAAACAAAACAAATAAATAAATTAAAAAAAATATAATAAAATTAAATAAAATAAAAAAAATTAATAAAAAATAATAAAAAATTTAAAATAAAAATTTCAATTTTATGTCAAATCGTCGAATACAAAATACCTCAAATTTACAAAAAAAACAAAATTCAAACATATCATCATCTCAATATCAAAACACAACTCCCCAAGAAGACCTAAGAAAAGCAATAATACATAATTTTTCATCAAATCAATTTCAAACAACATTTAATAACCTAAATTCAAAAATTAATAATACAATGGATAATTCAAGAGGTTCTCCTTTTTTAACAAATCATTATAGTAATTCAGCAAATGAAACTCCAAATCCCTTATTAGAAAATACCATAACTCCTATAATATGTGATACAAGTGGAAATCATCCTTTACCTCGTTTTGGTCAATCATTAGTTTCAATAACTCCAGTCAAAATATTATTATTTGGTGGTGCAGTAGGTGATGTAAAAAATTTTAATTTAACAAATGAAATATATATAATTAATTTAATGACAAGAATTTGGAGTAAAATTAAAGTAGATCAAAATAAACCTTTACCAAAAGAAAGAGCAGCTCATGCTGCAAGTACAAATAATGATAATCAAATGATTATTCATGGTGGTAGTATTGGTGGTCATTTACTTGCTGAAGATGAAATATGGTTATTTACTTTAAGAAATGATAATGACCAATATGGTAATTGGAAAAAAATAATAACACAAAATAAAGGTCCTGGTCGTAGATATGGTCATACTTTAAATTATTTAAATCCATTTTTTATATTATTTGGTGGTAGTTGTAATAATCAATTATTAAATGATGTTTGGATTATTGATATTAAAATACAAAATCCAAATTGGATTCAAATTGATTTTAAAAATAATTTAGCACCATCACCTCGTTTATATCAAACATGTGGTTTCTGTGATAAAGGAGATGCAAAAGGTATGATGATAGTATTTGGTGGAAGAGATTCAAATGAAAATCCATTAAATGATATTTGGGGTCTTATTCTTCATAGAGATGGTACTTGGAGTTGGAAGAGAGCACCAATAACTGATAATGAATTAATTAAACCTAGATATAATCATAGTGTTGTTTTTGATGGTAGTTTAATGATTATTATTGGAGGGAGAGGTCATATAAATCAAAGTTCTCCTTTACCTATTCAAGTATATGATACTAGTAAAAATGATGTTTTTAATTTTCCTGGTGTTGGAATGAATAGACATTCTTCTTTTATTTTAGATAAATATATTTATTTATATGGAGGATTTAATGATAAAAATCAAATTCAACCTATTGGGAATCTTAGTAAAATTTCTATGGAAAAATTATTTCAGAATTCACCTTTAAGTAGATTTATTGGAATTAATAATAATGGTAATAATAATCAAAATAATAATTTTGGGAATAATAATAATAAAAAATCAAAATTTAAATTAAGTCAAAATGTTGTTATTGGTGCTGGTGGTATTATTAATGAAAATGAAGAAAATGAAATTGAGGATATGACTTCAATTTTTAAAAAAGTTAATATTAATAAATTACAAGAAGAAAATAAAAGATTAGGTGAAAATTTCTCAAGTAATAAAAATCCTTTAATGCAAAGTGTTCGTCCATTTAATTATAAATTAATAAATAATTTCATTGATACATTATTAAGACCATTTGATTGGTTTGATAATTCAAAAATGGATGAAATTCATAAGACACTTCCATTTCTATTAAAAGATATTTATTCTTTAATAAAAGAAGTAAAACCAATTTTAGAATCAGAAAAATCATTAATAAAAATTCGTTCTCCTTGTAAAATATTTGGTAATATTTATGGAGATTATAATGGATTAATGAGATTTTTTGAATCATTTGGAAATCCAAGTGATGATAATCAAAATGGAGATATAAATACAATGCAATATATTTTTTTAGGTGATTTTTGTGATAGATGTTATTATTCTCTTGAAAATATTCTTTTATTATTTGCTTTAAAAGTAAAATATCCTGAATTTATTTATTTAATTAGAGGACATCATGAAGATATTCAAATTAATTTTTCAAATGGTTTAGGTGATGAATGTAAAGAAAGATTAGATGATGATATTTCAAAAAATAAAAGTTTATTTTATTATATTAATCAAGTTTTTAATTTATTACCTTTTGGTGTTTTAATTGATGATAGTATATTATGTATTCATGGTGGTATTGGTTCTAGAGTTAATTCAATTATTGATATTGAAAATATTAAAAGACCTGTTAAAGTTAATTTTAATGTTTCTAATAAAGAAGAACAAATTATACTTGATTTATTATATAGTGAATATTCTGATGAAATTGATGATGTGGAACCTAATAGAGAAAGAAAAGAAGGTAAAGGATTTATTGTTAATTATGGGAAGGAAAGATTAAATAAATTTTTGTTAGATAATAAAATAAATTTATTAATTACATCACATAAATTTTGTAAAGAAGGTGTGATGTCTTTTAATGATGATAGATTACTTCAAATATTTTCTGCTTCTAATTATTATGATAAATATAATAATTTAGGTGGTATGATTATAATTGGAAAAAAAACTAAAAATAAACCAATAAATATTATTCCAAGATTAATTAATGCAAATGAAAATACAATTGAAACATATAGAAAAGACATTCCATCATCACCAATAAAACAAAATCAATAAAAAAATAAAATAAAATAAAATAAATTATATATTATTAATTTTTTCTCAAAAAAAAAAATAAAAAAATCCCAAAAAAAAAAAAATATAAATCTAAAAATTTATAAATAATCAAATTTCTAAACTCAAATTTAAATAAATAAAAAATAAAAACACTTTTAAATAAATAAAACTTAAAAACTAAAAAATAGTAAAAATCTCAAGATAAAATTTACTCAACAAATTCTCCATTAGAATAAGTAACAGGATAAGAATCTTCTCCATCATAATAAGTACCTTCACCATCCATTTCATTATCATGAAAAGTACCTTCCCATTTTGTTCCATCTTCCCAAGTAAAAATACCTTTTCCTTCTCTAATTCCATCAACCCATTCTCCTTCATAAACTTCTCCAGTTTTATAATGATAAGTACCTTTACCTTCTCTTTTACCATTTTTATATTCACCATCATAAATTGGTTTTAATTCAGAATCAAATAATTTTCCATAATGTCCTTTTTCATTATCATCCCAATATCCAATCCAAATTAATTTTTCATGTTCAAAAAGATATGCACCTCTTCCATATCTTGTTAAATAATCAGCTTCTCCTAAATAAATTCCATTACCTGTTTTTATTTCTACCCAATCTAATTTTTTATCAGTTTTAATTGGTTCTAATGCATTAACAAATTCCATTATTCTTGGATATTTTTTATTTAAGTATATTTCCCAAAATTTAGCATGTTCTACTTCTCTATATTGATCTACTGTTGATAATACATCAAAACTTGAATATTGATAATCATATGTTGTTTCTATTGTATTTACATCAGATGTACAAAATTTATCATAATTTGGTCTTTGGAATTTGACTGGATCTTCACCCTCTCTACATTCATATTGTTTAATTTTACTTTCAATATTAAACCAATGATCACCAAATTCATCTTTTTGAATTCCTAATATAATTCCATATGAATTTGGTCCTACACTTAATTTAAATGTATCTTGTCCTGCAAATGGTGGTAATATCATTATTCCTTCTACTTTACTTGCATTATTTTCCCATTCTTCATATTTTGTTGCTAAAGGATTTATTATTAAACGATATGCTATTCCACTTCTTGAAAATGAGTTTCTAATTTCATAATAAAATTCATCTTTTTTTAATTTTTCTCTGTGATGATGTCTTACTCCAAGTGATATAATTTCACTTATTATACTAAAATTAGTATCTGGACCAATTGGTTTTATATTATATTGTACATTACAACAAAATCTTATTCTTGCTTCAACTGGTTTTGGTTCTTCAGAAGCTTCTATTGATTTAAATACCCAAAGTATATAAAATCCAGGACGAACTTCTCTTGTTTTTTCAACATCATTATAACATTCAAAATCAGTAAAAGCATGTTTAATTATTTTTAAACCAGGATCATATTCTGCAAATAATAATGTTGTAGGATGTGATTTATTTCTTAATTCTCTATTATATCTCCAATTTTTTTCAATAAAACTAATTGATAATAAACCAGGTTTTGAAACATAAATATTAAATACTTGTGGTTCTTTTAAATCTTCACCTTTAATATCAATCATTTTAACATATCCACCATATATAATTTGACATAAATCAGTTCTTAAGAAATATTTATTAACATCTTCAATAGTCATCCAAAAAGTACCAGGTTCTTCAACAAGATATTTTTCTTCAATTTGTTTTTTAATATCATTTGTCCATAAAGGTGAATCTTTACTCCATTCACCATTCCATACTCTATATCCCCATGGATTCCTTAATTTACAAAGATGAATTTTTTTTCCTTTTTCATCAACAACTTCTTCAGTATCAATAAGAGTATAAGTATGATTTTTAATTAAACCTTTATTTTCAACAGAATCATCATTTTTAGTAGAAGAACATATAATTCCATTATTTAAATCAACAGCTCTAATAATACCCCAACATCTCTCAACTTTTTCTTCTCTATGTATAATCTTTTCACAAGGAAAAGAAGTAAAAGCTCTAAAAACATCAGAAGGCCAACCACTAATAATATTAGCATAACCTCCATTAACTTTAGCCCATGCTTTTTCTAAAAGAATAACCCATAATTCAAAAGAATTAGGTTTAGCAAAATAAAGAACATTTGTTCCTTTGATACATGGAAAATAATCATCAACATAAACTATTTGAAATTGACCATCAATAAACATTAATACTTTATAAATACCATCAGGTGATACTTCAGTTGAGATAATTGTTTGAGATATTAATCTTGGAAATTCACACATTGCTGCAATTGCACTTAAAAAATAACAATTTCCAATTTTACCTTGTTTTATATCATCAATTGATATTGTTCCTTCATATAATTGTGGCTCTGCAAATATTTCTGTTGATCTTTTCCATTCTATATCATTTGGATTTATGATAAATGCACGTTTACCTGCTTCTGGATCTATAAAATTACCATCTTCTGTTTTTCCTAATAAAGAATTATCATTTGGAGGAAATAATGGATCTGTAAATAATTCTCCTGGTTTTGGATCTTCTTGATCTTTATATTTTTTAAAAAATTTCTTGTTGTCAAATTGGAAACTTGAATTTTTCTTGAATATTTTTGTTGCCATTTTTTATGGTTTATAATTTTTTTTCTACATTATTCTTAAATATTGATAATTATGATTTATATAATTTTATCAATTAATATTATGAATTTTTTAAGGAAGTTATGAATTTTCTTTTTATAATTATTATTTATTATTCACAATACTGTTTATAATAAAATGTATTGTTTTTCATGAAGAATTATATTATAAAAAGAAAAAAATAATAAAAATTTGATATTTTATTTTATATGATAATTAATTTAATTTACCAAAATACAAAAATTAAATATAAAAAGATATATATAAAATAAAAAACTCAAAATAAAAAAAATAAACAAAAAATTTCAATTCAAAAAAAATTAAAAATAAAAAATTCTTAAATAAAAAAAAAACAAAAAAAAGAAAAAAAAAAGTATTAAATACTTAAGGGAAAGATTTCTTAGTCATAATTTCATAAAATTCATCAAATGTTAATTCAGTACCATTAGCAGAAGCTCTTTCAAGCATATCTTTTAATTCTTCAGCACTCATATTTTCTCCTAATTCCTGAGCTATTTTTTTAAGTGAACTTAAAGTAATAGTATCAGCATTAGGATCATCAATAAACAATTCAAAAATTCTATGAATACCTTCTTTACTTTCTTTATCACCTAATTTATTGTTAATTGAACCAACAAAATCATCAAAATTAACTCCTCCATTTTTTGCAGCTTCAGGTGTATCTAAATCTGCAATTAATGTATAAATTGTTGGATTTTTTGAATCAAATCCTAATGATTGCATTGCTGCTTTTAATTCTTTTGGATCTATTTTTCCTGTTCCATTTGTATCAAATAAATCAAATGCTTGACGAATTTCATCTACTTCATCATTTGATAATCCAGATTTTTCTACTTTTGTTGTTGTTGTTACTGTTGTTTTTTGGACACGTCTTGACATCTTTAAATAATAATTATTTTTTTTTTAGGATTGTTTATTCGATATTAAATTATGTTTTATTATTTATATATATAAATTTTTTTTTTTTAATATATTTTTAAAGGGTTTTTATTTAAAAAAAAGAATTTTTTATTTCTAATATTAGTATTTTTAAGTTTATATATTTATATATAATTTTTATTTTGCTTTAGGTAATCTATTTCTGAATAAAGTTCGTTTATTTTTGTTTTTAATGTTATTATTTTTTCTTTATATTCAGAAACTTTTCTGTTGAAATTTACACTTTTTTCATTAAATAATTTATTAGCTTCATTTATTTTTAAATTAAATTTTTGAAAATTCTTAACATAGTTTTGTACTTCTTTTGATAATCTCTTATTTTCATTTACTAAATAATACAATTTATTATTATATTCATTTATATTAATTTGATTTTGAATTAAGTAATTTTCATTTTGCTTTTCATTATTGAATTTATTTAAAGTTATTTGTAAATCATTATATAATTTTTCAATTACTTGATCTTTTTTCTCATTTTCTAAATTCATTTCTTCACATTTTGAAATTAAGCCTTCATTTTCTGTTTTTATTTGAAAATAATCTTCATTTAATTTTTTAATCTTTTTTTCATATTCTTTTAATTTATTATTCAAGATATTATTTTTTTTTGAATCATTTTGTTTTATTATTAATTTTTGATTAGTATTTTGATATAAATCTTTTATTTGATTTTGAAGTAAAGTAATCGTCTTTTTCATTTTTTCAATTTCTTCTTCATGTAAATCATTAATTGATGAAATTTCATTTTCTTTTTCTTTTAAAATATTTTTTATTTTGATTTCTAAAGATTTTTTTTCATATTGATGTTTGGCTTTTTCAATTAAATTTTCATCACATTGGATTTTTAATTTGTTAATTTCTTCTTTTATAATACTTTGTTTTAAATTATCTGAATGTTCATACTGAATTTTTTCTAAAATTTTATAACTTGAGTTTAAAGATTCTATTTTCTGATTAAGTTCAATATTTTCAAATTTTAAATTTTTTTTTTCTTTTTCACATTTTTCATAATTTAATTGAATTTGTTCATTTTTAATTTTCATTTGTTCAATTTGTAATTTTAATTTTGAATTTTCATTATTTACGTTAATTAAATCTTTTTCTTTTTGTAAAATTGACATTTTTAATTCTTGATTTTCATCATTTATTTTGTCTAATGTAATTATTTTTTCATTTAAACTATTTAATAATTCTTCTTTTTCATTTTTTAATATATTTATATAATCTTCTCTTGATTCAATTAAAATTCTATTATCACTTGAATCGTTAATTTCTTTTGTACTTGTTTCTGATTGTTCCTTATTTGATATTAATTCATTATCATTTAAAAATTGAACATCAAAATTCTCATTTGAATTATTTTGAATATTAAAATTATTTATGTACTTGTTATTCATGTTTAAAAAAACAATCGAAATAAATACAAATAAATAAAATCATTTTATATAAAAAAATTTTTATCAAAATATATTTTTTATTTAAATTAATATAATTCAAAAATATTAATTCAACAAAATGATGCTTATAATGAAAAATTAAAATATAGACTTTTATTATTTATTTATTGATTATCCAAAAATTTATCTAACCAACCAAGAACTTCATTATACCATACAATAGAATTTTCTGGTTTAAGAACCCAATGATTTTCATCAGGAAAATGTAAAAATCTAGATTCAATACCTCTAATTTGTAAAGCAGTAAAAGCAGAAATTCCTTCAGTAATAGGAATTCTATAATCTTTAGAACCATGAATAATTAAATGTGGTGTATTCCAATGATCAACTCTACTTTCAGGTGAAAATTTTTCATAACCAATTCTTTCTTCTTCACTATTAAAAGGAGTACAACCCCATTTATCATGAGGACAATATTCACTTAAAGGAAACCACATTTCTTCAGTAGCATAAAACATTGTAACAGTACTAAAAACACCATCATGAGTAACTAAACATTTAAATTTTTTATCATCATTATTACCTTGAATCCAATTAACCATAAAACCACCATATGATGCACCACATGCACCTACTCTATTCATATCTATCCATTTATAATTTTCTTTAACGTATTCGTAACCTAACATTAAATCTTGAAATGGTGCTCCTCCCCAATCATTTCTTACTGCATCTTGAAATTTTATTCCCATTCCTGATGAACCATGTGGATTTATTGTTACTACTGCATATCCATGATTTGCAAATAATTGAGGATTCCAACGATATGACCATGATGTGTCCCAGGAACCTTCTGGTCCTCCGTGAATTAGAAATGCTAATGGATATGTCTTATTTTTATCATAATTTATTGGTTTTAATAACCATCCTTGAATTTCATCATCATTTACACCTTTATATGTAAAATATTCTGGATCTATCATTTCATAATTTTGTAAATCATCCTTATTTGGGTCGAATAATATTGTACTTTCATAATACTCTGAACCTTCTTTTTTTTCGAGAATACCAAAGACTGTTGGAAATTTATGTGATGAGTAATCAATGAAAAATTTATTACTTGATAATATTATTGGAGTTGAATATGAATTATTATCATTTAATAATGTTAATTGTTTATATGTATCTTCATTATATGAATATTCATATAATATATGACGTCCAGCTTCAATTGTTGTATAAATTAAAATATTATTTGATGGATCAAGAGACCAAATAAAATCTTGAGGAAATTGTTTAGGTTCATTGATAAATTTAGGTGGTATAGTTTTATTTTCGTTTAAATCAAATATATGCATTCTTAAAATATCACTTTCTAATCCACTTCTATTCATATATAAATAAGCTAATTTTTTATTATCAGGTGAAAATTTAGGATTTTGTGCCCTTCCTAAAACTTCTGTAGTAATATTCATTAAACTTTTTTTATTAACATCATAAAGTAAAATATCCCATTTAGTAGTCCATGACATAGTTCTATCTTTTTTATGTACACTAAATGCAATATAATTCTCATCAGAAGAAATATCAAATTGTTCACTTCCAGATTCAATAGGTGGACTACATAATTTTTGATTAACAATCATATCAACAGGTTCACCATCTAATATAGGTAAATTATCTTCATTTTTAATTTTTTGATAAAAAACATGAGAAGCAGCTCCTTCAGTATACCAAATATCCCAATGTCTAATCATAAGTTCAGTATATATTGAATAAGAATTAGAACCTCTATCAGAAATCTCTTTAAATTTTTTAGCCGAACAAGTCATATCATTACAATCATAAAACATATCAGCAGAAAAAACAATAGTATTACCATTAATAATCATATTACTAATATCAAGTGGATAATTTGAAAATTTAACAGGTTCTGTAGGAGTAGATGGATCAAATTTTATAGTATAAATATGTATTCTTCCTTCAGATGCTCTAAGAAAAAAAATTGTATCAGGAAAGTTAGATGAAATCACTGGATTCATATCTGAATAATCATATGATGGAGATGTTAAATCTCCATTTTTTCCAGTTGCAATAGTAAAATATTTTAAATTTGTTCTAAATTTTCCCTTTTCTTCATTCCATTGTCTATTTACATATATTACATTTGATTTATCTTTTGTTAATACATAACCTGATATTCTATTTAGTTTATGGAGGTGTGTTACATTAAAAGGTATTAATTCTTTATTTGGTTCTTTTGATGATATTATAGTTAGAAAAGTAATGAATAATATTACTTTTGATGAAAACATTTTTTTAATATTAATAAGATTTTTATATATTATTTTTGTTTTTAAATATTTATTTTAATTTTTTTTTTCTTAATTTAATTTTATTTATTAATTGAAAAATTATTCACATAGCTAATGTTCTTATTTTAGATATTTGATTTAAATTATATTCTATTTGCTTTCCTTCAATACCTTTTTTTAAATTATCATATTTATATTGTCTATATCTCTTAGTAATAAATGGTACAAGATATTTTTCACATAATATACAAGTAATAAAATTTAAAATTGCTAAACTTAAAAGAACAAATCTAAAAAAATAATCAGGAATTGTAACTAAATCCAAAAGATATTTACTATATTGATCAGGTAAAATAATTATAAAAGAAGAATAACTAAAAGCAATAAGCAACCATAAAACAAGAAAATAATTACTAAAAATCCCTTTTTTAAAAGGATAACTAATAGAAAAAGCAATAGCAGAAATTAAATACTGAACATTTGAAATTAAGAAAATAACAGTATTATCATAGCAATCTTTAACAATATCTCCAATACATCCACAAGTATTAACATACCATTTAGTTCTTCTTAATAAAAACCAACTAAAAATTTGAAAGAAAAGCATTAAAACTCCTTGACTTAAAATAGATACAACAATAGGAACACTAATTAAAGCTCCAGTAGGAATATGAAAAGTTAAAGTATCTTCAGCTTCAGTTCTACTAATTAAAAATGCCAAAGGGAAAATAATAACTAAATCACTAGTTAAAAATTGATAATTTGTTAAATAAGAATTTAAAATCATTAAAATAGTAACACACATAAATTGAATAAGTGAATAAAGCATCATATATTTAAAAGTTTGTATAGAAGTAACTAAAGATGCTTTTCCTTGTAAAAATAATTTTAATAAACAACTTATATCAAAAATTTCTGAAGAAAATGATGCTGCAATTGATGCTTCTTCAGCTGATAATGAAACACCTACATCAGCACTTTTTAAAGCACCACAATCATTTGCTCCATCACCACACATACAAACTACAAATTTTTCTTCTCTTAAACTTTGAATTAATATTGTTTTATGATCTGGATTCATTCTAGCAAAAATATAACAATCTTGTAAAATTAATCTAAATGTATTATAATGAGGTAAATATTTTTCATTTTTTGTTTGCAAGTATTTATTTCTTAATTTCCATAATTGTTCGAATGTTTTACCACTTATTGCAATTACTGAATCATCATTTAATGGATCTACCATTTTTTCTGGTATTTTATTTATATCTATATTTAAATCTATTTCTTGTTCTATTGATTCTTTTGAATTTAAACTTTTACTTGATTCATCATCACTATCTTCATTTTTACTAAAATCTGCATCATCAAATGTTTCTGGTTGATAATGTTTTGAAAATGTATTTAATTTATCATTTACATCATCAATTTCATTTTTAATTGTATATATCTCTTCATCAGTTAATTCTCGATTTACTTTTTTTAAAAATTCCTCATTTTGAAAAGTTTGTTCATATTTTTCAACATCAGTATAATTTTCTAAAGGTTTAAGAACTAATATTTTATTATCATCAATTTCACAAGTATATACTGTTGAATCTGGAGGAATTAATTTACATTCTTTACTTACTGAAATTGCTGTTAAAATATTATCTCCTGTTGCCATTACCATTCTTAATTTTGCTTTTGTTAAAGCTTGAATTGTTGGTATTGTATTTTCTTTTAATTTATTTTTTACTATTAAAAATCCTAAAAATATTAAATTTTTTTCTATTTTTTCTCTTTGAATTTTCTGAGTTTGCATATAATCCATTTTAACCATTTTACATGCTAAAGCAAGAACTCTATTTCCTTTTAAAGTAAATGAATTTAAAACATCATCAAAATTACCTGGAAGTGATTCACTTTTACATAATTCTTTTATTTTCTCAGGTGCTCCTTTAACAAAAACTTTAAAATTTTTTTCTAAAATATTTTTTGCTATAACACTCATTCTTTGTAATTTAGAAGAAAAATCAAAACATCTAACAATTCCTAATTCATAATGTGCATTAGTTATTTTTTCTTCATCTTCATTAATTGCTAATTGATTTAATTTAACTTGTAAATCTTCTTCTTGATTTGGTCTTACATAAGTTCCAATTAAATCACTATTTTTATTTTCAGTAAAAGTCCAATCAGTAGATTCAAACATTTTAACATCAATTGGATCTCCAATTAATTTATTATTAACTCTTGTAATTGAATGACAACAAGCTAAACATTCAATAAATAATTGATTTAAATCACCATTTTTATCATGTATAGAACCTAATTTTTTATTTTTATAATGATGAAAAGCTCTTTTGGAATTTAAATTACAATTAATAATAAAATTATCAAAAATAACTTTATTCCCTTCAAAAAATGTAGTAGGAAGAAATCCTTTAATATCTAAAAGATCTTCTGTTAAAGTTCCAGTTTTATCAAATACTATCATATTAACTTTTCCAGATATATTAACACGATCACTATTAATACAAATTATTTTTTCTCTTTTTAATCTTGATAATGCATATGTTATTCCAATTCCAATACATGCTGGTAATGCAGGTGGAACTGTTGTTGTTACTAAATCTAATGAACGTTTCATTATATTTACCCAATTCATTCCACTTTTTACTAAAAATGGTAATGCTATTATAAAACCTAATAAACTTAATATTGCCATTAAGTAAATATAACGAACTGAATCTTTTTTAAATTTAAAATCTACACTTTTTGGATATAAAATTGAACGAATTAAATTACCTTTTGCTGTCATAAATGAAGTAGAAATTACTAAAGCTCTATTATTATTATTATCAGCTATTTTTAAATTTTTATTTGCAAAATTTTTATTAGATGGTCTTTTTTGTATTATTTTCGTACCAAAAAATATTACACTAGTAGAATGTGATTTTGAAAATTCATTTTGATGAATTGGAAGTTGTATTTTAAACATTGGTGTTGATTCACCAATTAACATAGATTCATTCATTATAGCATTACCTTTTAATAATATTGAATCACATGGTATTGTACCACCATCATCAGGTAATTCATATACATCACCTGGAACTAAATCTTTACTTGATACTTTAATTCTATTAACTGTACCATTTAAATCAGATCTATATACATATACTTCACTTTCAAATTTTGCCATTTCTTCTATATTTAATAAATTTTCTCTTGTTTCATATGCTCCTAAAAATAATGAAATTATTGTTGCAAAAATAATAACAAATGCATATGCTTGATAATCATTATTCATCCATAAAATAACTGAAAAAACTTGGAATAGATAAAATGGATCTGAAAATTCTGAAAAAAGTAATTTTAAAAATGATGGTATTTCTATATTTAAATCACCTTTACCATAAATTCCTAATTGGAATTTATATTCTTGTTCATTTAATCCATTACATAAATTCAAATGGATATTTTCATTTTTACCAGTTAATGTAAAAATAATTGGTTTAAATATTTTTTCATCTTCACAATATACATAATTAAACATTTTAAATTGAAATGTTAAAAAAATTTTTCCATAAGGTAAATTTGATTTACTCATTCTTCTAATATTAGAATTTGATATGTCAGGAAGATCTTTTTTAATTAACGGCATAATATAGAAATTTCCATCATAACAAAAAATTCCAACATAACTTGCTTTATTAATATTTACTTCATCATATAAAATATCTAATTGAAGTGTTGGAAACCAAATTATAATTAAATTTACTATTCCAAAAGTTAGTATATTGAAAACAATATAAAATACAAATTTAATAGGAGAATATTTTAATGTTAAAATCTTATTTATTTTTGAATGATCTTCACAAGATTGATCATATTCATTTACATTAAATCTAGTATTTTTATTTGCACGAAATAAATTTTTACTTCCTTTATTTGAGCCTGATAAAAGAGAATCTTTTTCATCAAGTTTTAATTCTATTTCATCCATTAATTAAAATTATATGTTATAAAATGAAATTATAATTAAATTTTCATATTATTTTTATTTAAAAAAAAATAAAATTATTTTTCATTTTATTATTTTTTTAAAATTGTTTTATGAATATAAAATTCAATTAAGAACGGAATTATTAATAAATAAATAATAAAATA
>JAEEGK010020110.1_pt1 | contig 14231 bp, 10 predicted proteins | sample 8958771 | NCBI WGS metagenome assembly JAEEGK01 (sample SAMN16246547, study PRJNA631951) | gut metagenome | biome: gut microbiome; feature: rumen; material: SC-attached | host: Bos | place: Iran: Karaj | collected 2018-10
CTTTCGTAGGTATAGTTTTCAACTTCTTTTCTTGTGATGTCGAGAACCAGCTGCTGGCGGCTCATACCAGGTTCGCGGCCAGGAATCTGAATTGCCCAGTCCGGGTGTGCACGGTACAAATCAGAATCAGGAGAAATCATTTCAGGTTCAAACCAGATTCCAAACTTCATGCCAAGCTTGTTCACTTCATCAACAAGATGCTTGAGTCCGCCTTTGATTTTATCTTCGTTTACATACCAGTCGCCGAGTGAGCTGTCATCAAAAGAACGGTGACCGAACCAGCCGTCATCCATAACAAGCATTTCAATGCCATCTTTGCTGGCCTCTCGTGCAATATCAATCAGCTTGTCTGTATCAAAATTAAAATAGGTTGCTTCCCAGTTGTTGATAAGGATAGGACGGTCTGCCTTTTTATATGGAGAGCGGATAAGGTGTTCGCGGTAAAGATCGTGGAAAGTGCGGCTCATTGCATTGAGGCCTGAATCAGAATAAACAAGAACAGCCTGAGGAGTATCAAAAACTTCTCCGTTTTCAAGCTTCCATGTAAAGCCTTCCGGGTTAATTCCCATTACTGCGCGGATATTATCAAACTGATTTCTCTGAACGTCTGCAACAAAGTTTCCGCTGTAAATAAAATTGATTCCATAAACACGGCCGGAATCCCAGTCTGCATTGTGGTCGAGGAGGGCAATAAAAGGATGCTCCTGATGGCTGGTTTCACCGCGCATAGAAACAACGCCCTGCTTTCCCATATGAACCGCGTGTCGCTCCATATGACGTTCGCGTGCCCACGAACCGTGCAGTGTAATCATATCAAAATTGTCGTTATCAATATCTAAAGCTAGTGAAAGAGCCTTTTTAATATATAAAGGTTTTGTTCCATTATTTTTTATTCTTACTGAGCGCACAATTGCATCAATTTTCTCAAAAACAGTGTAACTGAGGGTAACCTCTGCGCCGAGAATGTCGTCTGTAGCGGTGAGTTCGAGGACAGAACAATCTTCAGTCCCGCCAAAAACAGCCGGTAGTCCCGGAAGTTCCTTTGCACCAGCACTGATTTTATGGGTTTTATATTTTAATTCAATTGCGTTATGACCTTCGCTGTCACAGACTGCAAGAGCTGATTCACGGTAATCACCAAGTCCTTCTGTCGGAAGTTCCTGCGGAAAGAAGTCTAAAAACATTCCTTTCTCGCGGAAAATCTTATTTCCGGAAAAACCGTATTCCATATTGCGGGTGAGGTATGAAACATCATCTTCACCAATTTTGCTACCATAATATGCATGTCCGATATAACCGCGTTCGTTAATAAAAATTGAATATGTCGAGTTTGGAGTATCAAGACGGAAAGAATTTGTTTCTTTCTGAAAAATAATCATAAAAAAGACCTCTTTTTTTATTGTTTCTAATGTAAAATTGTAACTCTAAAAAAAAAAAAATCGGGCAATATGAAAATAGATTTATACAATTATTTTATAGTATTTTAGGCAGAAGGTTTCCTGTATCTCCAACAGCACCGTAATAAAAACGGTTATTGTTCATAATAATTCTATAATCTATATCTTTAAGCAGGTCATAAAGAGTTTTATATAAATCTAATACATCTTTTTTTAATTGTTCAGATGTTATTGCAAGATTTTTTCTATTACCTATCCTGGGGAACCGCATATTTTCTCTAACACATAAATTAACTAACTGAGAATGCTGCATTATCAGGTTATCAAATGAATTAATGATTTCTTTCTTCTTTGAATTTGGAAATAAATTACCACCAAATTTGAATATATATTGAATGCGATATTTCATAATCATTATAAATTCCATTAATCCATATGCGAAAGGGGTGTTAATCATTTCGGAGTCTTTTATATTGTTTATATAATTAGCAAAACTATCATATACGCTTATTCCGCTATATATTGTTCGCTCTCTATTTAAATAACACAGACTTGCAGATACGGGTGCATATAATGTAAAGGCATCTTCACTGTTTATATAATGTTCTAATTCTTTTACGACAATTCTAATATCAAAATCAACCCATTCTGGTTTCAGCTTATAAAGTCTGAAACTTGGAAAAGAATTCTTATTGTCAAAAAGGAATTGTTTATAAAAATCATCTTGCAGAACCCACATAGCATCAATAAATAAATCAAACTTTGCATTTAATTTTACAGTTTGACCGTTTTTATTAATGCTAAGAAATTTGAGTTCCTTGTTTAATAAATCATAACCATAAATAAGTTGTTCATGCGGAAAATGTTCGTCATTGTAATATAATGTTCCTGGTAAATTGTATTCATCAACATAAACATCAATATAATAATCATTGTTTAGAGAGTTTAGAATAAATTGTAAGATTTCATCTCGTGTCAGAACAGAATTGAAAATTGTTGAATCAACTATTCGGGTTTCAAAAAATCTACCTGAATAAAGCATTCTGTCATCTGGAATATATTGAAATTTATAGAATTCAAAATTAGAAGAATAACAGTTTAAGTAATTTGAGAAAAAAAGATTTTTATAAATTTTATTATTGAAACATATTGAATTTATATTTTGATAATTTAAATACAAATGACATAAGTTTTCTTTTATTTCTAAAGGAAGTTCTTTTTTAATTCGCATAAAAAGTTTTATTCTCCATAACGGCTTGCCTGCAATTTATACATTTTTGCATATTTGCCTTTCATTTCCATAAGTTCTTTATGACTGCCTTCTTCGCTTACTTTTCCATTTTCAAAATATAAAATACGATCCATTCCTTTCACGCAAGATAAACGATGTGAAACTATAATTACAGTTTTGTTTTTACTCATTTCTTCTATAGTTTTATATAACGCTTCTTCTGAAAGTGGATCTAATGCTGCTGTAGGTTCATCCATTACAATTATGTCAGTGTTTCGATACATAACTCTGGCAATACCTAGTTTTTGATTTTCACCTCCAGAAAATTCGATTGCATTATGATTTATTTCAGAAATAAGCATTGTATTTTCCTTATCAGAAAATGAATCAATCTTTGTCCCTAATCCAGATTTTATCAGACAATTGTTTATTTCTGACTTATCGTCTTGTACAGAGTTTTCTTTAACAAGATCAACATTTTCTTTTATTGAAAATGCATAGCTATTAGTATTCTGAAACATAGGAGATAAAAGAGAGTAAAATGATTTTGTATTGATTTCGTTGTAAGGTAATTTATTAAAATAAATTACTCCCTTATCAGGTGAATAAAGTTTTAATAGAAGTTTTAAGAAAGTTGTTTTTCCAGCGCCGTTTGCACCTACCAATGCAATCTTTTCTCCCTTTTTAATATTTAGCGTTAAATTTTTTATCACTAAATTATTTTTGTTATAACCAAAAGATACATTTTTAAACTTTATTTTATCTAATTCAGACTTTGAAACATCAATTCCTTTTGAGGAATACAATTCAGAATCATAATTTAAAATATCAAGATAATCATTAATAGAATATGAGTGTTCTTTGAACTGTGGGAAAATCATTCCAAAATTAAAAAGACAATTTCCTAAAGCTGTAATTGCTGCTAAAGCAGCAGAAAAATCCCCGATTCGTAATTCTCCAATAAGAATTTGCCAGACAACAAAAAAACATGCAAATCCAATATTTATTCCAACTGATAAAAATGTAGTAATGGATTTCAGAAAAATAATCTTTGGACAATGTTTTTTAATTACTGCACATTGCTTTTGCGTATTTTCATGATATTTTTTTAGGAATACAGGAGTTATATTAAAATAATGAATATCATTTTTATATTGAGGCATATAAAAAATACGTTTTATGTAATCAAAAATTCGAGTACATTCAACCTTATCAACATAATAATTATATTCTAATTTACTGTTGATAAAATAAATAAGGAATGTAATTAATCCTCCTAAGAATGCAATTAATAGAGAAAAAGGACTTAATATAAAAAGAGTCGCAAAGAGTCCCAGGATTGTAAAGAAAGTAGAAAACAAATTGCGGATTGTTCCTAAAAGCCATAAAGGTCTTTCTTCTGCCTGTTCAATTGCTCTGGACAATTTTGCATAGAAATCTGTGTTTTCAAATTGCGCCAAATCAATGTCTGACATCTTTTTGTATATTTGAGTTACAAAATGTTTTTTTATCTTTGTTTGCTGAATGGATCCGATAATATCTTCTAAAATAGTAGATAAAATATTCCAGATAAAATGAACAGCAATTCGGATTGAAACAACAAGCAATATACCAAGAAATGGATTCGTAGATAGAACTGCTTCTATCATATATTTAGAATATAAACAGGCAACAATATATCCTAAAGTATCTGCAAAAGCCATTATAATAATTGTTATCAAACTTATTGGACTAACTTTCCAGATTTCCCGTAAAAATACCGAACAATTTCTAAATGTTGATCTTTTGGGTTGATAAAAAGAGTTCTTAGAATCCATCATTTTTCCTCCAATAAGAAAGAAACTTCTTTTGTAATTACCTCAACATTGTTCATATTTGCAAAACTAAATAATGTATCAGGAAATGCTATTCCAAATTCATCTTCCATTGAAACCAGAAATGAAACAAAGGCAAAAGATTCAAGATTTATAAAATCTCCTTTTTCATCTATTTCGATTGCATTCTCAATTGCTAAATCATATACTTTTTCTGCTATTTTGTTGTTTTCCATAAATCCTTAAACTCCATATACATATTTTTATTGTTAGCGATATATTCCAGATAAATATTGTTATCATCATCTGTTCCAGGACAAACTCTATTATCTTTTTGATCCCGATTATTTCTTGGACAATGTATTCCCATACAAGAAGGAAATCTCCAGCAGTCTGTGCAGATAGGAGCAAAATTATGTTTAGTCCAAAAATCTATATTGTTGTTAATTTCTGAAGTTCGATCTTTTTTTATTTTTCCTATGTCGTTTACTGGATTATCAAGAGCTACTGTACATTTTGAAATAGTTCCATCGCTTCTAAATACAAAGGAATTAGGATCTCCTCCATAGCATACAAGACCAAATTTCTTAAATTGTTCAGCAACAGGCGTAAATAAAATTTTTTTAGACTGATATTTTTTCAATAATGTTTGTAATGTTCCTGCTTTACAGTATTCATCACTTTCATTTTCTGGAGTAGGGTTCCAGGCAACCTTCCATAGAATTCCAAAACGTGAATCATTACCAAATTCTTTTTCAAGTAGATCAACATAATCATCAAAAATACTTAAAATTGGATTTGTAATATTACATCTTATAGTAATGCGAATAAATTGCGATTTTTCTTCATCTCGAATTCGTTTTAAATTATTAAGAATAACATCGAAACTTCCTTTGCCATTTGCAAACGGTCTGTATTTATCGTGGGTTGAAGCAAGTCCATCTAAAGTAATCTGATAATTAGTTACTCTATTTGAAAACATTGTCTTAAAAACTTCTCGAGTTAATAAATAGCCATTTGTAGTCATAGAAGAGAAATATGGTTTTTTAAATTCTTTACACAAAGAACGTAATTTCTCTGTAATTTTTGTTACCATATTTTGTTCAATAAGAGGTTCTCCTCCAAACCATTCAACCTGTAAATATTTATATTCAGGCAGTTTCTCACGAACAAAATTTACTATTCCTTCAATAGTGTCTTCTGACATTCTGTTTGCTTCATGATTTTCATAACAATACTTACAACGGAAATTACATCCTTCTGTAGGAAGAATTATCAAATGCAGCTTTTCTTTTTTTTCATAAAACTCTTTTAGAATTTTTTTATTTTCAACTTCAATATTGAAGTCTTCTGGAACCAGAATCCCATTCTCAATGAGTGTTGTTCGTTCTTGTTCACTATGCTGAATTAGTAGTTGATCAAATTGTTTTTTTTCTTCTTTATGAATTTTCAGAAATAAATTTGTATAAGAATTTACATACATGAAATCCCCATTATTTGTCTGATACTCATATAAATACGGGCTTTTTTTTAATTTTTCCATTTTTTATTCTCCAAAATAATCTATTATTTTATTTCCTAATTGTTCAATTTCTGAAAATTCAAATATAGGAATTGAGAAATGCTCTGAGAGCTCTTTCTTTTTTTGAATTACATCTTCTTTTGAATTTTCTGTTAATTTCATTTTGATGCCTGTTACTGTTTCCTTTATGGAAAAAGGAGATAATACAAAGGCTAGAACCTTTCCATCACTTAAGCTGTTTAAGTAATTTACACTTCTTTTTATATATTCAATTTCATCAAAAAGGCTTACTATCAGAATATAAATATCCGGATCTGTTCCTAAGAAAAGAAAATGTTGTGTTAGGGAAAACTGACCTAAAAAAGAATTGTCGTATTGAATACTGTATGATTGGTTTCCAACGATTATAATTTCTTTATTTTTTTCTTCTATGTGTTGTATTGCATTATTTATAGTAGATATATAAAGATATGGATTATTATTTAGTTCCACCGTTGAGTTATATCCCATAGGAAAAACATAATCAGCATCAAATAAATAACCAGACGGTTCTGTTGCCAGAAAGCCTGTTTCATAGTTTTGTTTTCTAAAATAATCAACAAGCGTAGTTTGAAGCGTAAATTTTCCTTGTTTAGAATTTGTACCTGTAACCATAATTGTAGGAACAGATGATTTGTACATTTTTCCAAGGTTTCGCCAGCCTGAGTCGGCAACTGTTGTATGTGGGAAAAATATAGTTTTTTTATCTTCCGGAAGTAGGTTGTCTATTTTTTCAAATGAATATACTTGTTTTGAATATTTTTTTGCTTTTTTTATGATTATATCTTTGTATGGACATCCTGTAATTGTTTCAAGTTCGTCAGTACATGAAAGTATAACAGTATCAAAATCTTGGGTCCAATCAATCTCCTGGAAATCCTGAATTGTGATTCCATTTATTTCTTCTCCAATGCGGCATTTACGGACTTCATCATAAAGTGCAATAATTTCAAAATTTAATTTATCCTTCTGTCGGATTATACAATCACTTTCTTTGTTAAATGGGAAAACAATTGCTTTTTTTATTTTATAATTTAGAGTATTTAATTGGTTTGGATTCTTTGAATTATTGATTAAGGTTGAAAGATTCTGACGTTTATCTAGAGTATCATATTGGATAGAAAGTTTACCTGTCATTTCTGCGCAGGCATAACTTGTTCCACGAATAATACCTTTCTTATTATTCAAACCAATAACTCTATAATATCTGTCCTTTAAGAAGTAATTAACTACATAATCACCTTTATAATTTTCATTTACAATATTTTGTGCAGTTATATCAATTCCAATTACAGAATCAAGAGCTGCAGGAAATGATAGTGCACCATTATTATCAAATGCTGAAACTAAAATTATATTTTTTGATAATAAAGATTCACATATTTGTTTGAGTTCATTTAAATTACTTATATTTGTAACGCCACAACTTAAATTTATAAAATCAATATTTTCCTGTTTATCAAGAAATTCCAATGCTGCAATCAGTGTATCAACAGATGAAAGGAATTGGTTAAATGCTTTTACTATAAAGAGTTGCGCATTAGGATTTTCTTTTACAATTAAATTTGCTATTTCTGTTCCATGGCCGACTGTATCAACGGCTCTTTCTTCTTTAAAACAAAGGATGTCATTTTCTTCATTAAGAACATATTGTTTTTTTACATTTGAATAGGCTGGTGTGGTTTCATCTATTCCAGTATCAATAATTGCTATATAACCCACAATAAAACTCCATTTACAAACCTGTAGTACCAAAATATGATTCACATAATCGTTTGACTTTCATTTTGCATGGTTTTCCGTTTTGTTCCCCATAGGCTAATTGCACTGCAAAACGGAGCCGCATTTTTTGTTTAATTATAAATTTGACATCCAGATTATATGGTTCTCCAGCCTTTATATTTGAAATCGCAGTGTCAGGAGTTTTTCTCTGTTCCGATACAGATGAACCATCTTTTGCAAGATTCATCCAGTAATCTGCTGAAACAGAATCATCAACAATACCAACAATTAATTTGTCAATATCAATAGGGGAGGTTAGGACTCCTGTAATCCTGACAGTATCGCCAATTTGAGGTTTGTTGCGTCTTACAAATTTTGTAAAATTTAAGCAAACCTGTCTTTTTGATTTTTTTGCATCTCCATAAAAATCATTATATAAAAACTTAAAATCACCAATTTCAGATAGATCTAGAATATATTCCATTGGATGTTCGACAGTAGTTTTTTCTTTCTGCTTTGCATAAAGGTTTAGACAAAGGATAAAGATAAAAAGCAGCGTTATAAGTCTTTTAATTTTCATAATTGTCTCCATATCGTTTTGCTTGAACTTTGAACATTTTTGCATACCTGCCATTTTTCTTTATTAATTCAGCATGGCTTCCATCTTCAACAATCTGACCATTCTCAAAGAAAAGAATTCTATCCATGTTTTTTACCGAAGAAAGCCTATGCGAAACTATAATTAAAGTTTTTTGGCGGGATAGGGCATCCAGCGTATCATAAAGCTTCTGCTCAGAAATAGGATCCAAAGCTGCAGACGGTTCATCCATAACAATCAGATCTGTATTTCTATACATGATTCTTGAAATACCAATCTTTTGTGTTTCTCCACCAGAAAAATCAATTCCATCTTTATTAATTTCTGAAAACATAAGAGTGTTTTTCTTTTCTGGCAGTCTATTAATTTTTTTTGAGATTCCACTTTCTTTTAAAGCTTTATCTACTTTACTTTCATCTGAAGTAAATCCTGCAATTTCAATATTCTCATTAATCGAGAGTGCATAGCAGTTTGTTTCCTGAAACATAGGAGAACATAATTTATAAAATGATGAGGTATTTATTTCTGATAAGTCATTTTCATTGAAGTATATTTTTCCTGAAGTTGGTTCATAAAGTTTTAAGAGAAGTTTTAGGAACGTTGATTTTCCAGCTCCATTTTCACCAACTAAGGCAACCTTTGTGCCACCTTTAATTTGTACATTCAGATTCTTTATGATATCTGTACCTGGATGATATCCAAAAGAAACATTTTTAAAAACAATATCTTGAATTATTGAATTAGAAACATCAATTCCTGAATCAGTATATAAATCAGAATAAGTTTCCATTATGTCTCTATAATCATCAATAAATAAAGATGCTTGTTTTAATTGAGGGATCAGCGAGCCAACTCTTTCAAAGACATTCCCGAGTTCTTCCATTGCATAGATTCCAGATACTAAGGAACCAATAGTAGCATGACCTTTTACAACACTCATACCAAGGTAACTGCCACCAAAGCCAAGATTAATTAAATTGAAAACCAGATTAGATGTAGAACATACAAAGGCTCGTAATGGTTTATATCCTAAAATCTTTTTTACAAGACTTGAGTTTGTTTCATCGTATTTATTAAGAGCTGCTTTATCCAGGTTAAAAAACAGTAAATCATTTTTATATTGCGGAATATAAAAAATACGTTTTATATATTCAAAAACTCGTTTTTCAACTGTTGTTTTTACTTCAAATTCATAATCCTTTTTTGTAATCCAGGAATTAACAAAGGTGTTAAATGCAAAACTTATAATTACAATAAGTATTGTCCATGGCTGAATATATGTAAGAGTGGCAACGAGTGCAATTATATCAAACAAGAAATTTAAAAAGGATGAATAAAGTCCAAGGAGCATTGCTGGTAATTCCTGCGCTTTATTTATAGCTCGGGAATATTTATCATAAAAATCTGGAGAATCAAGATTTTTTAAATCAATTACACTTGTTTTTTTATATAACTCAGTTACAAAATACTCGTTAATTTTTGCATCTCTAAGAGGGTATATTCGTTCTGAAGAAATTCTTAAAAAAATATTATAGGTTAAAGTTAATCCAACCCGAATTCCAATTATTGAAATAATAAATATAAAACTTGCTTCATTTGAAAGTGAATCGATAATCAGTTTAGGAAAAAGCATTATACATACAGTACACAGACTTCCTAAAATAGAAAGAAAAATTGGAACAATTATTCTGGCTTTGCTGATTTTCCATATTCCAGAATAAAAATATAAGCAGTTTTTAATTGTTGAACGATTTTTAATCATTTATTAACTCACAAAAAAAGGAAATATATCTTTTTTTTATGTTGAAAAGTGAATAGTCAATAATTAATGTTTAAGAATTCTTTTATGAATAATTAACATTTAACGTTAACGCTGCAACCACCACAGTTACCAGCATTACAGCCTTCGTTACCATACAATGCAACTAATTTCTTTGCGTCTTTAGCAGGCTTTACAAGTACTTTTTTTACAGTTGTGTTTTTCATGCCTATGTACCTCCTTAATATTAAGATTACAGATATATTTCCTTTATTCAGAATTATATTTTATAAATTTTGAAAAGTAACTGACTGTAAAAGAGTTCTACTCGCTTGATTTTACTTGATAAAAAGTTGAATTCTAAAAAGTTTGGAAAATACTCTAAATTAAAGAAAAAATTTTATAGAGGATTTCTCTTATAGATATTTGAATAATAAGGCAAGAATTTTTTTCTGTTACATTTGTCATAGGGATTTGAAAGATTTTTTATTGAAAATACCAATTTTATATATTAAAATAACAAAAATTTTAAAAAGGTTGATAAATGAGTGTTTTTTCTGAAAGATTCTGCACACGCAGGAAAGAATTGAATCTGACTCAGCAGGAGATTGCTGAAAAACTAAATGTTGGTTATAGAACAGTATCTCATTGGGAAAATGGCTCTTATCCGGATGGTGAATTACTTCCAAAAATTGCAGAGGTTCTAGGGGTTTCTTTAGATTACCTTTTTGGACGTAATAATTCATTTTCTTCAATCGAACAAGAATTATTAAATCATTTTCAAAATGAAACAGATATAAAATCGAAAGAATCTTCAGAAAATTTTTTTTCCAAAGTATTTGACATATTATGGGCTATACAGATTTCATGGCAGAAAGGTAATACAACTTATTGGAAAGATGAAAAAGTCGATTATAAGAAAGCCTCTGTCTTTTTTCTTGAAAAAGGTTTTTCATTTTTACAGCACAAAACTGGATCAAGGTTTTATTGTTTATGTGAAAAACCGGAAAATGGTTATAATGCAATATTTGAAAATACAACAGAGAGTTCAAAACTTCTCAAATTTTTAAGTGAACAAGAGAATCAGAAGATTTTAATTTCTCTTTTGTCATTAGGAAGTACAGAATATATTTCTATACCTGTTTTTTCTGCACAAACTGGCATAGACGAAGATAAAATCAGTACGTCATTGTCTTTTCTGGAATCCTTAAAGGACGATTATGGAAACAGCATTATTGATAAAATAATATTTACAAATAAAAATGGAAGCAAAGATAAGTTATATAGAATTCATGCAGAAAAAGCCTTCTTATTTATTATGATATTTATCATTGCAAATGAACTTATTGAACCAACTTCTTTTTTTGATAATTCTGTAATCTTAACTAATACTTTATTTGAATAAGTTCAAAAACTCAGACAACTAGCACCTCCAACCAAAAACCTATATAATAGAAGAATGAACCACAAGAGTTTTGTTTTTTTTGATTGTGAATGTGCGAATACCTTTGATGGTGTTGGTAAAATCTGTTCGCTTGGTTATGTTATCTGTGATGATGATTTGAATATCATTGAAAGTGAAGATGTTGTAATGAATCCAGAGTGTGATTTCGACTGGTACCTGCTTTCTGGTAAAGGGGATTGTAAGCTCGCATACTCTAAGGATTATTTCCGGATTAAACCTAATTTTGAAAGCTACTATAAGGATATCAAAAAACTGTTTACAACCGGCAATCGTTATATTGCAGGCTTTGCAGTTTCAAATGATGTTGGTTTTGTAAATGATGCCTGTGAACGTTATGATATTCCGTACATTCAGTTCCGCGCTTTTGATCTTGAACGATATCTTGAACGAAAATATGAAAAGAAGCAGAAGCTTGTTGAATGGGCTCAGGAGTTTGGAGTAAACGTAGCAAAATATCAGAGCCATAAATCTGAAGATGATGCAATTATGACAATGCTCTGCCTAAAAGCTGAATGCATGAGAACTGGCCAGACCGTAGAAGAAATCATGACTTCACCTGAAGGCAAAAAGTGTTTTGTTTCTAATGATCAGATTCTTGAACAGGCTGCCGAGCGCGCTTACCGTCGCGAAATGACAGAAAAAATCAAACGCCTTTATGGCAAAGTTTCGCCAATGCCTCATTTTAAAACTGTAGTTGGCGAGCGTTTTGAACTTGATCATAAAATTCTTCGCGATGTAGATTATGCTTTTGAACTTGTCAAAAAGATTTATGATAACGGTGGTTCAACTGGTGAACATTTAACTGTACACGGTACTGCAGTTTTCGAAAGTGAGCCTCATCCGGAATTACGCAAAAAAATTGAAAAACGCGGACTAAAAATAATACTTTTAAAAGAACTGGAAGAAAAACTAAAGTAGCCTTATAATTAATATGAGGCTATTTATTGGTGAGATATCAGTTAGATCAAACGGCTCGTAAAACAATTATTTTCCGCATTCGCCAGATTGCACTTGTTACAGTAGGAACTTTGATTAATGTTCTTCTGTCGTACTTAATGTTCAAGTCTGGTTTGCCGCTCTTTTTGGATACGGTAGGAACAATAATTGTTTCGGCTTTTAGCGGCATGCTCTTGCTGGGAATCCTGACTGCTGTAATCTCAAATGTTGTCTGTTCTATTTTCAATGAGACCGCATTATATCTTGCCTTCTTTAATGCTCTGATAGCAATTTTTACAGTATGGTTTTTACACAAACATTCTTTTAAGAAATTTGGAAAAACTATAATTTTTGCTATTGCAATTTCTTTATTTTCAGCTGTTTCAGTTTCTCTGGTTCAGTTTATTGTTTTAGGGCAGGACCAGACTTCTATGATTGTGCAGTCTGCACAAAACTTTTCGTCTGCTGCAAATTTCCCTTATCTGCTTTCTTTTATAATTGTTAATTTTCTCCTTCAGCTTGCAGATAAAGGTTTCTCCTGCATTCTGGTAATGATTCTTGTGAGGCTTGTATCTGAAGAAACAAGAAGTGCTTATACTTCTGGAGTCTGGCTGCAAAGACCGCTCTCAGATAAGGAATTGAAAGAATTAAAAAGCATGAGGAGTACTGTAAAACATTCTCTTCGTACCAGAAATACTAATACTCTTGTATTTACTTCTTTAGTGGTTATGATACTTACCGGTTGGACAGGTCTTCGCCTTTATTCTCAGAATGAAAAAGTGAAAAAGACTGAAAGCGCCTGGAGTACTATCAAAACTGCGGCCACTCTTATTGATCTTGAAAGAATAGATGATTATTTAAAATATGGAGAAGAGGCAGAAGGGTATAAAGAAACAGCTGAGCTTCTGTCAAAACTGTGGATGTGTTCTACAGATATTGCCTACCTTTATGTTGTAAAACCGGAAGGAGAATACGGTAAGTTTATTTTTGATGTAGATACAAGAGCTGTAGAGCCTGATGCTGAGCCTCCGTATTATCCTGGAGAATTAGTTCTTTTTGAAGATGCTTTCAAACCATATTTTTCATATTTTGAGGAAGGTAGGCCAATTGGTCCTGTCGAAACAGATGATACCTGGGGGTGGCTGCTTACAGTTTATTATCCGGTAAAAGATAGTCTTGGAAATATGAAATGCTATGTAGGTGCGGATGTTTCTCTTCAATACATAGCAGAGTATATGTGGGTTTTCTTTGTAAAAATCATCTTGACCATGGCAGGGTTCTTTATTTTGATTGTTGCCTTTGCCTTATGGAAAACAGGAGTTTATACTTCAATTCCTATAAGCACAATGACCTCCTGTCTGGAACGTTTTGCAACCTCTGGTGAAGATCAGGATAAGCTTGATGAAAATGTAAGGATTATCCGTTCCCTTGATATTCATACCCAGGATGAGGTTGAAAGACTTTATAAAGCAATTTGTAAAATGACGCTTAATCAGGCTGAACAAATGCGTGATATCAGACATCTTTCTGATTCAACCCTAAAGATGCAGGATGGTCTTATTATCACAATGGCTGATATGGTTGAAAGCCGCGATTCGGATACAGGCGCTCACGTTCAGAAAACTTCGGCCTATGTAAGAATTATTGTAGAAGGCCTTAAAAAGAAAGGCTACTATGCTCAGAAAATTACGCCAAAATTTATTTCTGATGTTGTACGTTCGGCTCCTCTTCACGATGTTGGAAAAATT